>OLIT01002127.1_pt1 | contig 15174 bp, 7 predicted proteins | sample 1601341 | NCBI WGS metagenome assembly OLIT01 (sample SAMEA2452121, study PRJEB22498) | human gut metagenome | biome: human feces; feature: human gut; material: feces | place: Australia | collected 2012
ATCACCTTCGCAAGTCTATGACAGATTATTTCTTGAAGAATCTTCCGGCAGGAGGGCGGTAAAACTAAAAAACAGGCTAATCTCAGTTCTGAGGTTGGCCTGTTTTAGTTTTGATAGAATATGAGTATAATAATATAAAAACTATACTCTGGTGAGTTTAAGAATATCTCCTTTTTTCAAACTTATCTGAATAATGTTCTTTGTATTAGGAATTTGTTGGATATGGCGTTTGTTTAGATATAGTTTATAATTTTGTGAAGGCAATTTTATAGCATGTGTAAATGATTCTTTTGCGTATAAGCAAACTTCTTTTATACCTTTATCATCCCAATTAAAATTTACTTCACCAGCACCTCTTACACATAATCCTTTACATTCACCTTGATTCCATTCTTTGGGTAAACAAGGTAAAAATTCTATATATTCTTCTTGGCTTTGTACAAGCATTTCTGCTATTCCAGCTGCACCGGCAGCATTTCCATCAAAAATAAAAATATCATATGGAGCTCCAGCAATGCCTTTGGGAGAAATGCTTAATAAATTTTCTCGTGTAAAGTCTCGAAGTAAAATATGGGTACTTTGATAGGCTTCTTTTTCTTTTTTAAGACGTGCATAAAAACAAATCATATTTGCTCTGCTCCATTCCACATCTTCCCATCCCGGAGCTGATAAACGGTTTTTTATCGTGATTAAAGCCCCTTCTGCTAGTTTTGGTGTTTTTTCTAAACTGATTTGATTAAATGGGTAGAGAGATAGTAGATGAGACGTATGTCTGTGATTGGGAACTCCTTCCTGATAATCTTCCATCCATTCACGTATACCCCCGTTAGACATGAGCTGGATAGGAGGAAGCTTTTGGATTGCATGTTTTAGTTGTCTTTGTAAGTCATGGTCAGTGTCTAAAATCTGTGCGGCCTGCAATGTGGATTGTAGTGTTTCATAGACCAATACTCTGTCGCAAGTTGGCATCATAGAGGCTGCTAGATATTGTCCTTGGTATAAGAAAGAGTTCTCGGGAGAGATGCTGGGGCCTGTCACAAGATACTTTTTGTCCGGTGTTTCTGTCATGTAGTCTAACAGAAATTCTGCATTGCCTTTTAAGAGAGGATAGGCCGTTTCTTTTAAGAAGGATTTGTTAAGTGTATATTCGTATTCGGTCCATAAATGGCTGGCAAGCCATGAGCTTGCTGTAGGGAATAAACCGTATCCGATACCGGGTGATGGAGCCGTATATCCCCATATGTTGGCAACAGTATGGGCTGTCCATCCTTTGCATCCATAGACTTTTCTGGCTGTTTTTTGTCCATGTACGGCTAGGTCCTGTATATATTTGAAAAGAGGCACATTGCATTCAGCCAAGTTACCTATGTTAGATATCCAGTAATTTTGCTGTGTATTGATATCTAGGTGATAATCGCTTGTCCAGCACATGTTGCAAGCTAGATTGTCATTGAAGAAGCTTTGTAGGGCAATGGGTAATGGAGAGTTTTCTCGTGAAGAAGAAATCATCAGATAGCGTGCATATTGGAAGAACAACGCGGCGAATCCCGGATCGTGTTCAGGAGCCGCTTTATAGTTTTTCCAACGCAGGTCTGTCGGGAGTTTTTCCATTTTGGGGTTATTCCCTAATGAGAGACTGACTCTGTTAAATAGACGACTGAAGTCCTTTATATGTTTGTTCCTGAGTGTTTTGTAGGATTTATTGGAAGCTTGCTGGATGCTCTGTTGGCATAGATACTGGAAATCCTTATTTTTATAATTGGTGCGTACATCAATGATTAATGTAATGTCATTGGCTTGTATGACTTTGATTTGTTGGCCTTTTTGTTCGATTTGTCCACCGGAAGTCAGGATTTTGACTCTGCCTTCAAAAAGTACTCCGCCTTTTCCTTGTTTTGGGAATAGAGCTTGGCCTTTAAAGATCAGCTGGTCGTTTTCTGTTACGATTGTGGAAGGTTCTCGTAGCAGATTGAGGAATATGTCTGTAGATATGGCTTTTTTCTTGTTTGCGCTGATTTTCAAAATGAGTACGTTGTCTGGATTGGATGCAAAGCATTCTCTTGTATAAGTGGTTTCTCCCACTTTATAGGAAACGGTATGTATTCCATGATTTAGTTCCAATCGGCGTGTATAGTTGGATATTTTCTTATTTTCTGGGTAATGGAAGAGTATTTTAAGGTCACCGATTGGGAGGTGTGTACCGAAAGAATGGTTCTTTCCGCTCAGATACTTGGAAGCCAATTGGTTACCTTCTATCAGTTTCCCTTCAAAGAATAGTTTCCGTAATTCTTGTAGTTTTTCTTTTCCAAAAGCTTGCTCTTGTGCTGGATCATATTCTCCAGCCCACATGCTTGATTCGTTTAATGCTAGTGTTTCTGTTTCTATGCCACCATAAACCATCATACCGAGACGGCCGTTACCTATAGGCAGTGCTTTCATCCATTCGTCGGCTGGGGTATTGTACCATAAGTTCATAGATTTTGTTGCTTTAGCATTTAGAATGGATGTTATTAGGATATAAAATATTAATATAGAATATCTTTTCATTTTAAATCAATTAAAATATTAAACATTTTAGTAAACATATTTTATTTGAACACCTTTTTTATAGGTTTTCCTGTCCATACAATTGGAGTTTTCAGATCAAAGAAATATGCTATAGTAGCAACAACATTGTATTGAACCATTGAAGTTTCAATTTGTTTTCCTGAACGCATATTCTTACCGGAAATTACAAAAGGAGTATGCATTTCATCTTTAGTGTGATACCTCCATGTCCAGTTTTAATTCCACTATAATCTGAAGTTATTATAAAGACAGATTTTTCATAGAGCCCGGCTTCTTTTACAACCTGGATAATTTCATCAATTTATTTGTCTGTCTGTTTCAGACCATTCTATACCATAGCCGTAAGGTTAGGCTTATTCTTTTTATATATTCGCTTGTTTCATATTCATTAAGTTTATAATTATCAAATTTATGAGATCTGTATTCTTTTCCATTCATAAAGCACTGTCACTCCTTTATTCTGATATTATGTGAATTGATGGTATCCCAATATCCTTCCCTTAGCTTTAATACATTTTTATAAAACTTAAAAAGGCCATAAAAATTATCTCCAACAGCATGAATAAGCTGGCTAAGAATTGATTTTTATTTTTAGGGGATTTAGCATAAAATAAATGGTATTTACCGTCCTCTCCTAAAAATCGCAGAATTACACCAATTATATCGTAATGAATCTTTGATAAATGTTGTAGTGTCAACGAGGTGAAGTAAATTATCTTTTTTGTGAAATACTAATTGGGCATTTTGATAATATGAATAGTGTAATACTAAAAGATGCTTATTGGATAAACTCACGTATTATAAATCTTTTATAAAATCAAAAAACTACAGGTACAAGAGATATTGATGATAAATCTGCTATACCTCCTCCTAATAAACGAGCAGTTAAAGTATGTTTGCCTGATTTCTCAAAATTAATCCAACCAATAGATGATTGTGTAAAAATAGAAGATGCTCCTTGTTGATTCTGTACAAATTTACCTTCATCTGATTCAACTTTCCAAACATATCTGCCATTACCTCTTACCGAAAGACTGACTTGATATATGCCAGGTTCTTTGATAAGAACATCCCATTTAACATTTCCACCTTTATTAAGATTACTTACACAATACTTGTGTTTCCATTCTCCAAATTTTTCCATCCAACTGGATTTCCTTATTTGGCAATTTTCTGCTTTGGCAAATTTGACTGATAAATTTGAAATACCCATATCAGGATCTACAGCTTGTGTATTATCAATAATGATATTATTATCTTTAAATTTTAGTTCTATTACTGATATTTTAGAATCAGGTTTCTCATAAGGTACATTAAAGATAGTCCAATTGTTTTCTTTATAATGTTTTAATTTCTTTTTGCCGTCTTTTGATAGGAGATAAGCATTATCCAATTTAGATTCAAGTCCAGGTAGATATAATTTCCCTGTTTGTGGCCAATCATATATAGCTAAATACAATTTATTATCTTGTTGAACAATATCTCCCCATGGCAAAGCATGTTTCCAAGGGGATGGGGATGCGCCATAAATAACTTGTGGATATCTATTTATCCATTCACCGGCAGAAAGTAATGATTGTGAAACAAAATCAGGAATATCTCCTAATCCGTCAGGTCCTATATTTAACATATAAGTACCACCACGGGCTATAGTAGAAATCAAATTCTTTAATATCTGAATAGGTGTTTTCCAATTTTTGTCATACCAAGCATATCCCCAGGCGTCATTAGTAACGTCAACGCTTTCCCACAAGCCGTCAATATTTTCTAAAGGAACTTCCATATCTCCCAAAGTTTGATAATCTCCTAAATTATATCCAACACGACCGGATACAAGGGCATTGGGTTGATTACGGTGTACTACGTCTACTAACTTTTTGGCGTAATCTTGTGGTATTCCTTCAGGTGTATCAAACCAGATTAGTTCTATATCTCCATAATTTTTGGTTATTTCTTCTACTTGTGGTAAACATTTTGTTTTAAAATAATCATCAAAAGTTTTGGGATTTCCATTTATATCAACTTTAGGTGCCCCAAAACCTCCAGGAGTAGTCCAATCCTGATTATGTGAATAATAAAAACCAAAACCTAATCCCAACTCTTTACAAGCAGCAGCAAGTTCTTTCATAGGATCCCTTTTAAAAGGAGTAGCATCTACTATATTAAATTTATCACAAGAAGAATGATACATTGCAAAACCATCATGATGTTTACTGGTAATTATAATGTATTTCATTCCTGCATTTTTTGCTAATTTTGCTATTTTGTAAGCATCAAAATGAATAGGATTAAACAATCTGGAAATAGCTTTGTATTCATTTTTATCAGCATTTGCCATGTTTACATTCATTATCCATTCACCAATTCCATAATAAGTTTTTCCATTCCAAATATTTCCTAAATGAGAAAATAACCCCCAATGAATAAACATTGCATAATTACCCCATTCAAATAGATGCCCTCTATCGCTTTGTATTTTTTTTGCCTGTTGTTCACCCCACATCTCATTCATTTGTTGTGCTTTTGTTTGAGAATTAAAGGATAAAAACAGAAAGCAGATACAAAGTATTTTTATACAGATTCTCATATTTCCTAAATTTTATATGTGTTATATTGCTTACTTGTTATTGAAAGTAATTAATTGGATTATCTTAATTATATTGATTATCAATTATTTATAGATATGTTCTAATAGGTATAAAACTATAGTATATACTTAAATTTATTAAGTATATACTATAGAGTAATTAAAATTTTTATTATATTGGTTCAATATATGATTTTTATCTTTGTTCATAAGGTTGTGTGCCATTTTTATACTATCTTAATAGAAAGTTTAAAAATGGATCGCCCTTGAAAGTCGGGATTGCTCTTGTCGCTTAGGCCTTGTTCATGTACGTGGTAATTTGGTAAGAATGCATATCCCTTATGTCCACTTTCTGTAATGACTTCAACAAGAAATATATCATAATATGCCCATGGATATAAGTCCTTGTTGTCTTTCCAAAAGAGGTCATAGGCATCAATCGTGATGGTGCCATTGTCTGACACTTTGCTTTTTTCTTTGATAGCGTCCGTTTTTACTTTATGCCCTGAGGCATCGTAAAAGTTAACAGTGATACTTTCTGTTACGGGAGTTCCGTTCATGGTGGCAGCAATTTCAATGCCATCTGCGAAATAATCACGCATGGTAACTGAGATAAGGTTCAAGAGTTTTCTGGATTTGTTCACATTCAATACTTTTGCCTCATATTGGTTCCATACGGCAGCTTCTTCCTCGATAGAAGGATAGCAGTTGTTCATATTCCCTGTTTCAGGAGTAAAGGCAGTGTGGCTGATTGGATTGTCTTGTGCACTCACGGAATGTGTATAAGTGTCAATTAACCCACGAAAATGTCCTAGTTCATGCGTAATGGACTCGGTTCCATAACTTGCATTATCAAAATGGTTGGTGAATTTGTTGTCTCCTGTATGGATTACCAGTATGTTACTGATACCCTCGTAATCACCGCATCCTCCAGAGCCTTCGCCAGATTGTGCCATGAAATCATATACCACGCAACATTGGAATTTTGTTTTGTCTAGCTTCCCTTTTTTATCATAGATTTTGGGTATATTCCAGTGAAAATCGTTGAGGTTTATGTCGCTAGGACATTCTTCTCTTGAATAAACCCAGATGTCTTCTAAATCAGGGATGAAGCGGTAGGTTCGTTCTAATAAGTTTTTTTTGTCAAGTGCATTAAATCGTTCATTAATAGCCCCCCATTGTTTCTTCAGGTTTTCTTTAAACCATTCCAAATCTCCATTTTTGAAGTCGAGCCCCTCTTTGTCAATTGCTATTTTTACGTTAAAAATAAGTTGTTCCCCGTCATCATATTCTATTTTGTTTACATCATTACTGTTTCCGGGTTGCTCTTCTTGTGTAGGGTTATTATCCTTTTGGGGAGCGTCTGGGGTATCTCCGTTTGAACAGGCTATACAGAGAGAACAATAACATAAATAGGTGCATAAAATGCGATAGATTCTTGTCTTCATGTTGTAAAAATATTAAGGACGACTTATTCTTTGGGGGAGAATAAGTCGTCTAGATTGTGATTAATATCCCCAAAGTTCTATTTCACTCAGGCCTACATTTTTTGTAACCCAATACCATCCGCCATCTTGTTCATAAACTGTAGCAGGTTGGGTAAGGTCTTCACCGTTACGGCTAGATAGAATGGCTATGCGTACGATGGTTGTTCGTTGTGTTAGACTCTTTTCATGTGTCCATGATTTTTCATTGTCAAAGTCAGGAAAGGCATCTTCTGTTTCTTCTAGTAATGTCAGGTTATCAGAAGAGGTTCCTGTATAAATTTTCACTTTCTTAGGATAGTTATTTGCTGCGTTTGCCCATAATTTTACTTTTATTTGATTACTTATATCTATGTTTGTGATGTCAAAATATACACCATATTGGGGGTCGAATAAGTTTGTTAGATTACCTCTTGGGTCTTGCTGTGTCATCCATAATGACTCCCATTTGTTTGTATAGTCATTGTCGACCAAATTGCTATTTGAATTGACATCCTGCGTATTGTTTAGGATGATATCAGAAACATTGATAACCTGTTTGGGTAGTGTACTGATGACTTTGACAGGAATATAACCTATTGCTTTGTCTAAAGTAAAAGGCATGCCTTCGCATGTTTCTAGCATGATTGGTAGTAAGTATGGTTCGTCATCAACTAAGGCTCCACGTATAATTTTTATTGGGGCATCTATTGTGTTGATGTCTCCAGAAAAACTTAGTTCGGGCAGCTCATAACATTCTTCAGGAAGTAGTTTATAAGGAATTTCAGGGAGCTTCTGCAGATTATACTCATTTACTAGGGCTTCTAGTTTTTCTCTGTTTGTAACAAGTTTAACCTTGAAATTCCAGTTATTATTTGCCTGATTCAACTTGATAGGCAGATTGAATGTTTTATAGGCATCAGCTGCCAATCCTGTATAGAATCTGATTTCTCCCAATAGCCCTGTATTCGCAATTGATAAGGAAGGGGTATTAGCTTTTATTTTGATGATGATATTTTGCTGTTCATTGTTTATGCTACCATTCTGACTTTTCATATTCAATCCAATAGCATACTCTTTACCTTCAATGTCCAGTCCGTCAATGCTGATTTCTTTTTTTAGGAGAATATTTACAGTCTGTTTGGGGGATTCGGGACTGAGAGTTAGTTTATCTGTATAGGTATAGTATTTTTCAGGAAGAAGAATTAGCTGAGTTAGATTGTCCTTATTATATTGCTCAAATTCTTCTTCTGTGAAAGGAATGAGTGAAACTTCTCCTGCTGTATTAGGATTGGTCCCTCCTTTTCCGATAGTAAAGGAATAAGTGACGTCGTTACTGGCTGTTCCTAAGTTGGGAAAGGTGACTTCTTGTAGTCCGTAAGTATCCATATAAAAAATGGTTGAGAACTCGTCATCTTCGAATGAAGTGTCTCCATCCTTACATGATGTAGAGAGGAACATCATTCCCCAAAGGAGTAATGAAGCAAATAAATATATCTTTTTCATATTTGTTTTATTTGATAAATGAATGGGGAAAATCTTTTTGTGGAGTTTCCCCGTTTGTGTATATTAATATCCGGGAGCCTGTACTAGTTGTTGGTTTTTCCCAATTTCGCTTTGGAATACGGGTAGAATGTACATACGTTCAGTCCATTTATAAGGTTGATTGACAATTGTACGTTGATTGAACTCTTCAAATGTAGGATTCTCTTTTGTGTTATTTAATCCTTGGCGTACTCCTGCTGCCATATATTTTTCACCTTGACACCAGCGGCGTACATCAAAGAATCGCTGTCCTTCACCTACGAATTCTACGGCTCGTTCGTTGCGTACCCATTCAATAAGTGGATGGTCTGAAGATATGTCCGTTTCGGTTACTTGGGGTAATCCTGCGCGTGTATGAACTTCATTTAGCTCATTTAGTGCCTCTGTTGTACGGTTAAGCATTGCATAACATTCAGCTAGATTCAAGTAGAGTTCCGCCATTCGTATTAGAGGCCTTTGGAATTTTCGGTTATTATCTGAACCTTCTGTTTGTCCGATAAGGCGGTCTGGACGAATGAATTTCTGGTTCAGGAAGCCTGTGATTGTGTAATTTCGCTTGAAACTTTCACTTCGGTCTAGACCTTGGTACCCTTCTCCTTTTTTCTTGAATTCCAGTTTTACAGCTTTTCCGTTTGAGACTAAAGTTCCCCAGTTCCCTTGATCAAATGCCATCCACGCATAGAATCTTGGCTCACGGTCAACTACTAAATTAGTCAAGTCAGGCCTGTCACTGGGAGCTCCAGTCCATCTTTGTAACTCATTGGGATTCGTATTGTCGTAGAATTTTCCATCTTTTGTATAGAAGCGTTCCATCGTGCCAAGGAATGGTGCGTAACCTTGATAACCATGTACCCAAGTTCCGTTGTTCCTCTGTACCACGTAGTAGGGCATAGAGCAGTAATCAATGTTTTCATTGGAGTCTTTAGAAAGTCCCCAAATGAGTTCTGTGTTTCCCTCATCAACTTGTGCGGTCAGCAAGAAGCGATAGAAAATGACCCATTTCCTGAATTCCTCATCTGCATTAGTATCACTACTTCCATTAGTAGGAGCATATACTTGTTGAATCATATTGTCGGTTATAATCGAACTAAAGCTGGATAAGTCACAAAGTTTATGTCCAGCTGCTTTTGCGGCGTTAATGGCTTCAATGCATGCTTCTGCAGCGCGTTCCCACTTCTGTGCATCATAGGTCTTGCTTACAAGCTCTTTTCCGTAATTTTTCCCATTATAGGAACTTTCTACTTTATTTTGCCAGTTTGTATAAGGAAAACTTCCATTCCAAAGTGGGGATGCGGCATAAACCAGTACACGCGCTTTGAGTGCTTTTGCTATAACACTAGTAGCACGTCCTCTTTCATTAACATCTCGATTTGTTGGGAGGTTTCCTTCATTTACAACCTTGTCAAGTAAGTTTACAATAAATTCGGTAACGGCATCGTAGTGCGAACGTCCGGGAAATTGTTCATTAGGCGTATCTTGTGGAAGGTATTTGTCCGTAATAGGACATGGACCATATAATCTTAATACTTCAAAATGATAATATGCAATCATGAATTCCGCTTCAGCGGCCCATTGTTTTTTTAGATTGTCGCTTACTCCAATGGCTTCTGGGAGTTTCTCAAGAAAGCGGTAGCATTGTCCTATTCCATGGTAATAGCTGTTCCAGCGTTGTTCATTACTGTTTGCTGGGGAGAATAAGTCCCATGCGATATCAAGTGGAGAACCTCCCCATTCTGAAGGAATTCCATATTCATCCGCAGAGGATAGTGCTGTATGATATTCAAGGGGATTTTCAATGTAACTGTAACATGAGTATAAAAACTTTTCTGTTTCGGTAGCGTTGCTTACAGCATCGTCCAGGGTTATCTGTTCTGGAGGTACGACATCCAGAAAATTACATGCTGTAAATGAGAAGCTTGCCGTATATAGAAATGTACTACTCAGTAGTATGCGTATAAGATTAAATCGTTTCATGTTCAAAAGATATTAGAAGTTTAATTGTAATCCAATATTAAAAGTACGTTGTAAAGGATAATCATACCAGTTTAATTCAGGATCCCATTCTTTAAATGGACTGAAAACAGCAAGGTTATCTCCTGTCAGATAGATTCTTCCATATTTAAATGTATAACCGATTTCTAATTGTTTAAGACGCAAGAAATTTCCATTTCTCATCCAATAGGTACTTGCTACGCTATTATTCTTTTGGTCGGTATCAGTAAGGGCCAGGCGTGGATATTTGGCATCTGGGTTTGGGTTATTTTCTGACCAGTAATCATCTGCTATAAATTGGAATACATTTAAATCGTTTTGTCCAAATGGATGCAGACTTTCTGCAGGCATCATGATTTTGCGCATGGCTGAACCATTGAAGAAAACTCCAAAATCAAATTTCTTCCACGTGAGATTCATACCGAAGCCATATTGAATGCGTGGCTGAGTTCCGTACTCTGAGATGAATGCTTGGTCATAGTTGTTAATAATTCCGTCACCGTTTAGGTCTCTGTACTTAATGTCACCTACCATTGGGGTTCCGCCAAGATCCTGACGGGCATGTTTTTGGATTTCTTCTTCGCTAGTAAATAGACCTTCTGCTACGTAACCATAGGTTGTTCCTGTTAAATATTTATTGTTGACTGTGACGTTGATAGGCCGTCCAGTTTCTACTTGCCAAGGGTATTCATGCCAGATTTCATCTTTGTATACGTATTTATTTTCTACATACATAAAGTTACCGTTGATAGAGAATGTCCAGTCCTTACCTAGCTTTGTTGAGTAGTTACTGCTAAGTTCATATCCCCAATTGTTTACTTTTCCAATATTGCTCCATGGGTTGGAACCCCCATAACCTAATGTGTTTGGCCATGAGGCTCTTTGCATTAGGATGTTGTAACGTTTCTCTTGGAAATAGTCGAATGTGATATTCCATTTTCCAAAAAGATTCAAGTCTAATCCTAAGTCTAATTTTTTTGACCGTTCCCAGCCTGCATCTTGTACTCCATATTGATTAACCCAAGGTCCCCATCTTGTGACATTGAAGTTATCTCCTGTTGTAAATCCTTTTTGATTCAGTGATACATTGTCTAGATATATATAGCGGCTAGGGAAGTTACTTCCATCACTTCCTACCAATCCATATGAAGCACGTATTTTCAGATTGTCAATTTTGTTTCGTAAGGGTTCGAAAAACTTTTCGTTGCTAATAACCCATCCTAATGACATGGCTGGGAATAACTCAAACCGATTCCCATCTCCTAAGCGGTCAGAACCGTTATATCCGAAATTGACTTCTGCTAAATAGCGCTGTCCGTAATCATATGTGAACCGTCCTGAGAAGCCTTGGTTACGCTCAGGATAGACACCATAGCGATAATCTCGTTGCATATACATTAACATACCGCCAATGTTATGAAGACCAAACTGACGTTGGTAATTTAATTGGAATTGTAACATGATTGTGCGATCTCCACTTTTTGAGGGAGAGGAAGTTACCATGTATTCGCTACCGTCACTGTTCAATAATTCTGTTTCATAGGTTGTTGGATTTACAGGGTCATAGCTCATGCTGTTTACCTGATAATAAAATGGTCTTATTGTACGGTTATAACTTGTTATAGAGTAGTTCTTGAAGTTGACTAGAGCATTTGCAGAAAGTCCCGGAGTGATAAATTTAAGATCTTGTTCTAATCGTAATGTGGTGTTTAATGTATTTAAGTCTTCTTCTTTAAATGAACTTACCATGTATGCAAATGGATTACTGCGTAAATCATTTCCAGCATAACGTGCATTTCCGAAGCGAACATGTGTATCTCCTTCTTCCGCAGGGAAGAAAGCTGGGAACATTATCGGATTAGTACTTAAGGCCATGGCAAACAGGTCCTTTGGCGCATAGTTGGGTCCTTTGTTATTGCGAATCTGGGCATTCATATTAAGACTTAATTTCGTAGTAGGTGTTACTTTAACCCGAAGATTGCTTTGGAAATTGTATGCCATGTTGTTAATGTTGCTCTCCCATGAGTAAATCTTTGGAGCATCCAGTAATCCGGTATCATGATTTACATTTAGGCTGACATAATATGTAACTTTAGAACCACCTCCTTGAATATTTATATTTGCTCTTTGGCTCATAGCCATATCCTTGAATATCAAATCTCTCCAGTCTACGTCTGGATAGACATAAGGATTTACTTTATTTCGTGTATTTGCAATCTCATAATCTTTGTAGAGTGATCCAGATGAATTGCGTGTAGTTATAGCTTCATTATACATTTCCATCCAAGTTGCGCCATCTACGAATTCTGGGAAGTTTGTAGGTGTCTGGAAGGAGTTCTCAAAAGTGATATTAATTTTTGTTTTTGTATTTTCTGCACCATTTTTGGTTGTAATCAACATAACTCCGTTAGCTCCACGTGCACCATAAATAGCAGTGGCAGAGGCATCTTTAAGAATGGAGAAACTTTCAATTGTTTCTGCTGGAATATTATTTAAATCGCCTGAGGATATTTCCACATCATCTAGCATAATCAGAGGTTCTGCACGTCCTCCAAAAGTAGAGATACCACGAATACTGAAACTAGCTGCAGACCCCGGTTCTCCACTGATGGTGTTTACCATGACACCTGCAAGTCTTCCTGCAAGTCCTGCTGTAAGTGAAGAACTTGGCACTTTAAGGGAAGAACCTTTTACAGAAGCAATTGCTCCTGTGATGCTGACTTTTTTTTGTGTTCCAGACCCTACTACTACCACTTCATCTAGCATTTCATTATCAGAGGTCATTTTTATGTTTAAAACGCCTAAATCTTCTACGGGTACTTCACGTGTTTTATATCCAATATATGAAACAACTAGAATGTCGCGGCTGCTATTTACGGGAATTGAAAAGTGACCATCAATATCTGAAATGACTCCGGTAGTTGTTCCTTTTACAAGGATATTGGCTCCAATGATAGCAGAACCGTCTACTGCATCTGTGATGGTACCTGTAATAATACGTCCTTTTTGTTGTTGGATCGTTTGAGCTTCTCTATTTTCGCAGTCTAAGGAATAGGCGTTAGTTGCCATACTAGGAAATACTAGTGCTGCAAAAAGTAAAGAAAACACCTTTTGGGAATGTTTTTTCATTAAAAATACATTTTAAAATTAGACTTCTGTTAACTGTTTGTACATTGTTGTACTAAAATATAGTGCCACAAAAATCATTTATTTTTTTATTCCCATGCTTGTTTTCCGTCTAAAATTCTATTCTATTTGTGCAGCATGGACATATAAAACAGATTTGGGACGATTTAAATATTTTTAGATTTATAGTCACAGAGTGAGAATTACATATAAGGACCTTTGAAAGGTAGGAAGAATTGATAGTAATTTTGCATAGCAAAAATATGTATGACATAGCAAGCGGCTAGCATAAATATAATTGGCTAAGAATATATCGTCTATGAGTTTAATTCTGCAGTATAAATTAGAACAACTAAAGCTCAGTTTACTTTATTTGCCAGACATTTTTTTATTGTTCATTCTTATTTCCCTATAAGAGTTATTGATGCACAATAATTTCTATGTTATCATTTTACAATGCGATAGATAATTATACTCAAGAAATATAATGTACCGTTTTTACATTTTTTTATTATGACCTTTTTGTTTGTACTCTAAAGGTGAGATATTGTATTTTAACTTGAATATTTTTGAAAAATGGGATGCATTGATAAATCCTATTTCATATACTATTTCTTGGATAGTATATGACGTATGTGTTAACAGGTAAGTAGCTTTTTCAAGTCTGTAGTTTCGTACGTAGTCAGCAAATGACATTCCATCTATTCTTTTTACTTTGCGGTAGAGGTTTGAACGACTGATACCTAATTTGCTTGCAATGAAGTCTGGAGATAAATTTGCGTCACTGATATTTTCTTCTATAATTTTCTTTATCTTTTCTATGATGATTTCTTGTTCTTTTGTTTCTATCTTTTCTGAAAGTGATAATTCAGGAGCATCGTTCTCGTTGCTGTCGTTTGTTCTTTTAGATTCTTCTTCAGGGAGAGTTGCCTGCCCTTTTTTAATTCCTTTCATATTTTGTTCATGGATAGACAGCAAGCGCTTGAGATTCACTTCTAGTAGTTTAGTGGAGAACGGTTTGGGTATATATAAGTCTGCTCCCGATTCATATCCTTCTATTTGGCTTTCCACATTGTCCTTTGCTGTAAGGAGAATAATGGGTGTGTAAGCTATTGATAGATTATTTTTTATACGACGACACATTTCTATACCATCCATTTCTGGCATCATCACATCGCTTATAATAATATCAGGGAAATAGGAAAGACACATATTAAGTCCCTCTTTTCCATTGGCTGCAGTCCTTATTATATAGTCAGAAGCGAAATGCTCCTTTAGCATCTCTCTCAAGTCTAGATTGTCCTCTACTATTAGGATACATTGCTTTTCTTGATTGTCTTTATCTTTTTCTGCTTTTGCGCCAGATTCTTCAATGGTGGGTAGTTCATTATAGTTTTCTTGAATGAATGTTTTTAGATTTAGATGTTCGGTATTTATGATTTTTTCTTTGCAATTGTTTTTTATTGGTAATGTTACAATGAATTCAGTTCCTTTCCCCCGTTCACTACTTATTGTAATCATGCCATTGTGTTGCAATACAATGTTTTTTACTATTGCTAGGCCCAGCCCTGAACCAAGATGATTGTCGTTGGCTTGTTCTTTTATTTGGAAAAAACGTTCATAAATCATTTTTATAGATTCAGAAGAAATCCCTATTCCGTTATCTCGGATTATTATTGTACATGATTCAGTTTCTTTATCAACTTTACCTTCTGTGTATGATGTCTGGAAATAAGGTTGAATAATATTCATCTTATTTCTATGTAATGATACATAAAGTTCTCCTCCATTGTTGGTATATTTGATAGCATTAGAGATTAGATTTGTTATTAGTTTGTATATCTTTTCATAATCTGCGTCCATTATGATTGAATCCTGGTCAAATTCGTACTT
>OLIT01002128.1_pt1 | contig 15170 bp, 9 predicted proteins | sample 1601341 | NCBI WGS metagenome assembly OLIT01 (sample SAMEA2452121, study PRJEB22498) | human gut metagenome | biome: human feces; feature: human gut; material: feces | place: Australia | collected 2012
TTCGAAGATATCCGGTTGGCGGTACGGTTACTTTTTGCTACTTTTGTGCGAACATAAAAAGGAAAGGATTGAATATATGGAAAGTAAGAAGCCGTTGATCCTCGTTTCAAATGACGATGGTGTTATGGCTAAAGGTATTAGTGAACTGGTGAAGTTTCTTCGTCCGTTGGGGGAAATTGTAGTAATGGCACCCGATTCTCCGCGCTCCGGTAGTGGCAGTGCACTGACAGTAACTCATCCGGTTCATTATCAGCTGGTCAAAAAAGAAGTGGGTCTGACTGTATATAAATGTACGGGGACACCAACCGATTGTATTAAACTGGCATTGGGGGCTGTACTCGACCGAAAACCGGACCTGGTAGTAGGCGGTATCAATCATGGAGATAATTCTGCTATTAACGTACATTATTCGGGAACGATGGGAGTCGTGATCGAAGGTTGTCTGAAAGGGATTCCTTCTATCGGCTTTTCTCTGTGTAATCATCAGCCTGATGCTGATTTTGAACCTGCGGGTCTTTATATACGCAAGATAGCTGCCATGATATTGGAAAAAGGCTTGCCTCCGTTGACTTGCCTCAATGTGAACTTCCCGGATACTCCTCATCTGAAAGGGGTGAAGGTTTGTGAACAGGCGAAAGGGTGTTGGGAGAACGAATGGGTGACTTGTCCCCGTCTGGACGACCATCATTATTTTTGGCTGACCGGTTCATTTACTGATCATGAACTTGAAAACGAGAATAATGACCATTGGGCACTGGAAAACGGATATGTGGCTATCACGCCAACGACAGTTGATATGACTGCCTACGGCTTTATCGATGAACTGAATGACTATTGTAAACAAATAGAATTCTGATATATACGGCATTTTGCTGATTTCGAAATTCAAAACTCCTAATTCAAAATTCCCATGAAGTATTATCTGATTGTCGGTGAAGCTTCCGGAGACTTACACGCGTCTCATCTGATGACTGCCTTGAAGGCGGAAGATCCTCAAGCTGATTTCCGTTTTTTCGGTGGAGATCTGATGGCTGCCGTCGGAGGGACGATGGTGAAGCATTATAAAGAACTGGCATATATGGGATTTATCCCCGTGCTGCTTCATTTGCGTACGATCTTTGCGAATATGAAACGTTGCAAGGAGGATATTGTTGGCTGGAATCCTGATGTCGTGATTCTGGTAGACTATCCCGGTTTCAATCTTAACATAGCTAAGTTTGTACATGCCAGGACTCAGATTCCTGTTTTCTACTATATTTCTCCGAAGATATGGGCATGGAAGGAGTATCGCATCAAGAATATCAAACGCGATGTGGATGAACTCTTCTCCATACTTCCCTTTGAAGTGGAGTTTTTTGAAGCGAAACATCAGTATCCTATACATTATGTAGGAAATCCTACGGTAGATGAAGTGACTGCTTATCAGAAAGCCCATCCCCAAAATATGGAAGCATTTATTGCGGATAATAAACTGGAAGATCGGCCTGTAATTGCATTATTGGCAGGAAGCAGGAAGCAGGAGATTAAAGATAATCTGCCGGATATGCTGAAGGCGGCTTCTGCATTTCCCGCTTATCAGCTGGTGCTGGCTGGTGCTCCCGGTATTGCTCCGGAGTACTACGAGCAATATGTAGGACAGGCTAAAGTAAAAATAATCTTTGACCAGACTTATCGCTTGTTGCAGCATGCGGAGGCGGCTTTGGTAACGTCGGGTACGGCAACCTTGGAGACAGCCTTGTTCCGTGTTCCTCAGGTGGTCTGCTATTATACTCCGGTTGGAAAGTTCGTTTCGTTTTTGCGCCGCCATATTCTGAAAGTGAAATTTATCTCGCTGGTTAATCTGATTGCAGACCGTGAGGTAGTGAAGGAGCTAGTGGCAGATACAATGACTGTCGGAAATATGCAGGAGGAACTAAGCAAACTTCTTGAAAATAAGGAATATAAAAAACGGATGCTTGCAGGGTATGAGTATATGGCAGATCGGTTGGGACCCGCGGGTGCCCCACAGCATGCTGCTCATGAAATGCTGGAACTGTTGAAAAAATAACTTTCTTTTTCTGAATAAACGTAAAGCCGGTGCAGTAAATGCCCGGCTTTTTTATTTATATAGCAGAAGAATTAAAAAGAGAGGAACAGATATGAAAAAATTTAATTGGTTTTTAGTAATGTTATTGCTCGCATTGGTACCCGCACTGCAATCATGTGACGACGATGGGTATTCAATTGGAGACTTGGGATGGGATTGGGCCACGGTTCATGCAACCGGTGGCGGAGGTTATTATCTGGAAGGTGATCGCTGGGGAGTGATTGATCCGGTTGCCAGCTCTATTCCTTGGTACAAACCGGTAGACGGTGAACGTGTAGTTGCTTTTTTCAACCCTTTGGCTGATACGGATAATGGTGCTCAGGTAAAGATAGAAGGCATCCAGGAAGTGTTGACGAAAGAGGTGGAAGATATGACTGCTGAAAATGAAGAAGAATTCGGAAATGATCCTATCGTGATTTATCAGGGAGATATGTGGCTGGGAGGAAAGTTCCTGAATATAATCTTCCATCAGTATTTACCTCATACTGAAAAGCATCGTATTAGTCTTGTGCAGAATAAGATAGAACCGGAAACTCCGGAGACACCGGAAACATTGAATGTGGATGAAGACGGTTATATACATCTGGAATTGCGTTACAATACGTATGATGATGTAACTAAATACCGGGGATGGGGACGAGTTTCTTATAATCTGGAAGAGTTCTATCCGTCAGCAAAAGACGCGGAAACAGAATGGAAAGGATTCAAGGTGACAATCAATTCAGAGGAGAATGGAGAAGGAAGAGTGATCGTTCTCGATTTGGACCATCCGGTAGGCGTTCCGGAGAAAGCGAAGGACGTACATTCCACTTCTTTTATTAAATAGCCAAACTTTTATGAAAACTAAACCTTGACGAACACTGTGTGTGAAAAAAAAGGTCGGAATTGCATCAAAGCAGCTTCCGACCTTTTTGTTTATTTTGTCTCCATTAGAACCAAGTCAGTGCATACAGATAAAATACTGCTGCCGGTATGGCCATCAAAGCGCTGTCAAAGCGGTCAAGCATACCTCCGTGTCCCGGAAGAATCGTTCCCGAATCTTTAACGTGTAATTGGCGTTTCAGTAATGACTCTGTCAGGTCACCCCATGTTCCGAATATGACAACAACCAAAGCCAGACCTGCCCATTCCCACATCGACATAATCGTGAAATAATGTGCCAGAATAAAAGAAGCTCCGATAGCTACCACTCCGCCACCGATGGAACCTTCCCAGGATTTCTTAGGAGAGATACGTTCGAACAAGCGGTGTTTACCTATTAATGAACCGACGCAATATGCACCCGTGTCACTCAGCCAAAGGAATATGAAGATAGACAATGGCAGAATCGGATTATAGCTTACGCTGCTATATTCCGGATCATTATGGAATGCCAGTACATTGAGCAATGCAAACGGCAGCCCTATGTAGAGCTGGCTAAGCATGGAATATGCCCAGTTGAGCATCGGATTTGCTTTTTTCAGATACAACTCACTGATCATTAAATAGAGCAGCAACAGCAAATAAGGAATGAAAATCTTAGAGTCGGCTGCGTCAATGCAGAATCCCATTACTGCGAGGAATAAATAAGCTCCTCCCAGCATAATAATGGTCTTGTTTACATTAGCACCTTCTGCACGGCTGTTGACCAACTGTCCGAATTCATAGATAGTCAATGCACTGATCGCCATGAACAGAATGCCGAAACTGAAAGAATTGTAAAGTATACATCCTACCAGAATGGCTACGAAGAGTATACCCGTAATGGCCCGTTTTATAAAATTACTAATCACGATCTTCGTGTTTTAATTAGTTGGATTCGGTAGTTTGTCCTTTCTCATTGGATTTGGCTTCTATAGTCACTTTTCCTTCTACGGTCACTTTTTTTCCTTCCGCAGTGATTTTCGTTTCTGTAGTTGCTTCTTCCTGAGCAGTATTTTCAGCTTCCTCCTCCTTGATTTCCTGTTCTTCTGATTTCAGTTTTTCGGCTAATGCTCTCTCTGCTTTGGCAGCATCCTGGCTTTCTTTGGCAGCCAGGATTTCTTCCGAGCGCGATGCCCAGGGACGCTTACCGAAAATACGTTCAACGTCTTCGGCAAAGATTACTTCCTTGTCGATTAGCAGTTGGGCTAATTCATTGTGTCCTTTCATGTGTTCAGACAGAATTTTCTTAGCACGTTCATATTGCTCGTTCACCATCCGCTTCACTTCCTCGTCGATTAGTTCGGCTGTCTTTTCGCTATAAGGACGGTTGAAAGAATATTCTTCATTATTATAATAGCACAGGTTGGGCAATTTGTCACTCATACCTAGATAAGCGATCATGCCGTATGCCTGTTTGGTCACTCTTTCGAGGTCGTTCATGGCCCCGGTGGAGATACGTCCGATGAACAGGTCTTCAGCTGCCCGTCCTCCTAGAGTAGCACACATTTCGTCAAGCATCTGCTCTTTGGTAGTGATCTGACGTTCTTCCGGCAGATACCAGGCAGCACCTAATGCACGTCCGCGAGGAACAATCGTAACCTTGATCAATGGGTTGGCATATTCCAGCAGCCAGGAGATAGAGGCGTGTCCTGCTTCGTGTAAAGCGATTGAACGTCTTTCTGCTTCTGTGGTGATTTTGGTCTTCTTTTCCAGACCACCGATGATACGGTCTACAGCATCCAGGAAATCCTGCTTGCCTACGAATTTCTTTCCGTGACGGGCTGCAATCAGGGCAGCTTCATTGCAGACATTCGCAATATCCGCACCGGAGAATCCCGGAGTCTGGCGTGCCAGCAGATCCACGTCTACTGTGTCGTCTATCTTGATCGGGCGCAGATGTACGCCGAATACTTCTTTACGTTCGTTAAGGTCGGGCAGGTCTACGTGTATTTGACGGTCGAAACGTCCGGCACGAAGCAATGCTTTATCCAGTACGTCTACCCGGTTGGTGGCGGCAAGGATAATCACACCACTGTTGGAGCCGAAACCGTCCATTTCAGTCAATAACTGATTCAGGGTGTTTTCGCGTTCGTCATTTCCACCCATTGCAGGGTTTTTGCCACGTGCACGGCCTACTGCGTCAATCTCATCGATAAACACAATACAAGGAGCCTTTTCTTTTGCCTGCTTGAACAGGTCACGTACGCGGGATGCACCCACACCGACAAACATTTCTACGAAGTCGGAACCAGCCAGAGAGAAGAATGGTACGTTTGCTTCACCGGCAACAGCCTTGGCCAGTAATGTCTTACCGGTTCCCGGAGGGCCTACAAGCAATGCACCCTTAGGAATCTTTCCTCCTAAGTCGGTATACTTTTGAGGCTCTTTCAGAAACTCTACAATTTCTTCCACCTCTTGTTTGGCTTCCGCCAGACCGGCTACGTCCTTGAAAGTAATCTTGATAGATCCTCCCTTTTCAAAAAGCTGGGCTTTCGATTTTCCCACATTGAATACGCCGCCGGCACCGCCGGCACCGCCGCCGCTCATGCGGCGCATGAAGAAGATCCACAGGGCGATAAGTAAAACCAGTGGAAGAATATTAATCAGGATTGCCGGGAAAATATCCGAATCGGCAGGATAATCCGCAATTCCGTCAAAATGACCGGCAGCTTTTTCATCCTGCAGGAATTTATCCAGTCTGTCCTTGGAAGGAGGGTTACTGGTGATAATCGGGTTTCTTCCCACTTTCATGGAGTCCGCACCGAATACAGCACCTACGGCATTCGGCTTTACGTAGGCTTCGAGTGTTTTCTCAGAACCCAGCACTTTGCTGATATACCCATTGGTGACATACTTCTGGAAGTCGCTGTAAGGAACGAGTTTGCTTCCGCTTCCTCTTGAATCGCTGCTCCACCAAAGGCCGAGAAGCATGAGGGCAATAATCATATATAGCCAGTTCAGATTGAACTTGGGCATATTCACCTTATTATTAGGCTTATTGTTATTGTTGTTAGTATTATTGTTGTCCATAATTGTGGATTAGTCTAAATCGGGGATTTGAGTAAGTTTGGCGTCAGCCCACAGATGTTCAAGATTATAGAAGGATCTTACTTCCGGCAGAAAGACATGTACAAGTACATCGGAATAATCCATTGCCACCCATTCTGCATTTCGAAGTCCGTCGATTGCGGTCGGTTTGCTGTCTGCACCTTCACGGGCAAACTCCTTGACAGAGTCTACAATAGCATTTACCTGACTAGGGGAGTTCCCCTGGCATATAACGAAATATTTGCAGATGGTATCTTCTATACTGGTTAAATCAGCAATAATGATGTTTTTACCTTTTTTTTCCTGAATTCCCTCTTTAATTTTTTCAATTAATATTTTCGTATCGTTCATTCCTGTAATTGAAATTAATAATTCATGTTGTCTTTTGGTTTATAACAAAAAAGGATTCCCCTTTGTTTCTGATTATAAACGTGATATTTTTGACAAATATACGGTGATTTATTGGATACAAGAAAGTTATGACTTAATTTTTGTGTTTTTTAGGGGAGATGCTTTTATTCGGAGGGACAAAATGAGCTTTTTTGCAAAAAAAATAGCAGAATTGTTTGCAATTCCCAATTTATTTGTATCTTTGCACCCGCAAACGAAAATTATTGGGCTATGGTGTAATGGTAACACTACAGATTCTGGTCCTGTCATTCCTGGTTCGAATCCAGGTAGCCCAACAGAATCAACAACAATGATCAGTTAGAAACCTGCTAAAATGAAAGTTTTAGCAGGTTTTTTTATTGTTCTCTCTGAAGATGGACGTAAAAAAGAGTTTTCCAAAATCAATGGAAAACTCTTTTTTACGTTTGCACCGTTCAGGTGATGTTTGTTTGCATCTATGATGAGATACCTATTGTGTCTGTGTTATGACGTAGGGGGTTACCATCCCGGATTTTGAACAAGTTTACTTGATTTTTGAATCTCATTTAGCGGGATAGGATAGAGGTACATACGTCTTTCGAAGATGCGGGTTTCGAATGGGGTACGCTCCATGAACCCTTCCAGGTTGTCAGCATTCATGTTCATTCCATGTACCGGCCCACCTTGTTTGTATCCTTCTTCGTCGGCACACATCCAGCGGCGTACGTCAAAGTAGCGTTGTCCTTCGGCAAACAGCTCAATGCGGCGTTCCTTGCGGATAGCTTCTTCCTGCAATGTCTGGTTTCCCTTTATTTCCGGTTTGATATCTTTCAGCAGAGGAATACCTGCCCGATAACGGACGCTGTCAATGTGTGCGATGATACGTTCGTCCGCAGGATTTACATGGTTCAATGCTTCGGCATACAGCAAATAGAAATCGGCCAGACGGAACAGCATGCCTGCTCTGAACTTTGACTTGGCATTGCTGCCTTGATTTAAAAGGTCACGGTTCATTCCCTTATAAAGCAGATAGCCGGAATAGCTCATATCCGCTTTGGAGTTGTCGTCTCCGCTACCTTTGTAGAAATAAATCTGTTTGGTTGTTTTCTGCCATGTTTTGCCGGAATAGGTGATATCCTGATAGAAGCGTGGTTCACGATTCTTGTACATGTTGGGGATACCGTCTTCACCGATGCCTTCTTCGGTATAAAGATCGGATTCGTGAATGCTTTTGCCATCACTCATCAGGAAGTCGTCTATGGCTTCTTGTAAAACACCTACACAGCCAAATCCGCTATAAATCGCACGTGGGGTACACCTGCGTTCTCTTCCTTCTCCGCCAACATCTCCCCATGAATTCTTGCTGGTTTGCCAGATAGCTTCCGGGTTGTTCAGACTCACCTGGAAGAGTTGGTACAAAGATTCTTCCGGATTCAGTTCGCCGTCTTTATCTTTTTCTTTATACAAATAATAGTGAGTTTTTGCATAATCGATAAAGCGTTGTAAGGCGTTTAAGGCAGTCTGCCATTTTCCGTCGTCTTTTGCCGGGAACAGTTGTTTGTCCTGATTATCTCTCAGGGCGACTGCTTCGGAATAGCCTCCGTTCAGCAAGGGACTTGCGGCGTAAACGTGAAGTTTAGCCAAAATGGCCAATGCTGCTCCTTTGGTAGGTGCTGCGCTTCGGTTCTCGTTAGGAGTGCCGTCGTCATTCACTTCTTTCTCCGGCAGTTCATTGTAGCATTCATTTAATTCGGAATCGATGAACGCTACTACTTCATCCACTGAGTTCCGGTAGTAGTCCAGATCACTTGCCGACGGGTCTGATATTTCCGTCATAATGGGAATGGGTCCGTACAATTCGAATAGCAGATAGTGGTAGTAGGCACGTAGGAAACGGGCCTCATTTTTCAATCGTGCCAGTTCGGCTTCGTCAATGTAATCCGTTACATCACCTTGCTGGGGGATGGTATGCGAGTATGCTAGGAATTCGTTTGCTTGACGGATTTGTTTGTACAGGCTCCATCGGGATAAATCAGCCGAACCGGCATGATAACCTACTACGGGAATTGTCTTAACGTTGTTTTGCGCGCTTTTCAATTCGTCGGAAACAGCAGGCCAGGGATTGTCGAGCCCGGTCAGGGCTGCGTAAGAACTGGTAATGATGATGTTTGACACATCCGGAATTCCGGAGTATATGTAACGGTGGAAGCGTCGGGCATAACCGGTGTTGTTGAATACTTCTTCCATGCTCAGTTCTGCCGCCAGGTCATCCGATACGTCCAGATAGTCGCTGCAACCTGAAAAGAAGATCGTGCTTAGTCCTGCGGCCAGTATGATTGATAATTTCTTCAATGTCTTCATATATATAATGTGTTATATAGATTATTAGAAAGTAAAGTCGAGACCGAATGTGAAAGTACGGCTTAGAGGATATGAGAAACCGCCGTTGGTGTTTCCAAGTTCCGGGTCCCACATCTTGATATCGTCCCATACACAGAGGTTGTTTCCTTGCAGATAAACGCGTAAGGCCTGTATGCCGATCTTCTTCAGTGTCTTCTCCTTGAAATTGTATCCGATTTCGACGTTTTTCAGGCGCAGGAAGCTGGCATCACGCAACCACCATGTGCTGGCAACTGTGTTATTGTCGAAATTGTTAGAATGCATGCGGGGGAACATTACATTTTGGCTTGGGTTCTGTTCTGTCCATCTGTTAGCCACTTCGGAGCGTACGGCAGATTCTTCTACTCCCCATTGGAAAGGGAAGAATGCTCCGTTGGAACTGGCTCCTAATACAGTTGATGTATTTCCGGAACCCTGGAAGAAGATACCTGCATAGAATCCTCTCCATTCGGCGTTGAGTCCGAAGCCGTATACAATTTCCGGTACCGAAGGATTTCCTACATCCTCCATCTGGTCGTTGCTGTCGATTTTGCCGTCTCCGTTCAGGTCTTTGTATTTGATATCACCCGGGCGGACTCCGCTCGACAAACCGGATACGACTCCCGGCTTCAGTTCGTACTGGCGGTTCAGACCTTCCCCTGTGATGTTAAAGTCGTCAGCCGTATAAAGTCCGTCGGCGATGTACAGTTTCCATGAGTTGAGGCGTGTGCCTTTCTTTTCAAGCCACGGATAGACTTGCGGTACTTGGTCGTATTCGCGAATTTCGTTGCGCGCAAATGTGAAGTTGCCGCGTGCGCTCAGATTTACTTCCCCTACCTTATAATTAAGATTCAGACTTGCGTCCACACCCTGGTTTTTAACAATACCGAAGTTTTGCCACGGCATCTGCTGGAATCCTGTTACGTTAGAAACTGTATTACGTTGCAGCAGAATCGCCTTGCGTTGGTTGTTGAAATAGTCTACTTGCAGGTCGATGCGGTTGTCGAACAAGCCTAAATCGATACCGAAGTTTCGTTTGTCTTCGATTTCCCACGAGAGGAAGGGTGATTCGAACTGGGCTTCGGTGATTCCGTTGCCTACTCCACCCATTGCGCCACTGTTGCTGAATCCGAGATTGTAGCCGCTGTTATCCTGCTTCATGGTTCCACGATATAAGAACCGGTTACCGCCTGTATCGTCATTACCGGTACGACCGACAGAGAATCTTAATTTCAGTTTGTTTACTACCTTTTTTAATACGTCTGGGTAATAGTGCTCGTTGCTGATGTACCATGCCAGACCCATTGCAGGGAAAAATCCGAAACGATAGCCTTTTGCGAAGGTTTCGGAACCGGTGTAACCGAAGTTTCCTTCTATGAAATAGCGTCCGTCATATCCATAAGTCACACGGCCTACCAACCCTTGTTTTCTATAGGGCAGGGCATTGTTGTGGTATTGTGTTTCTTTCTGCATATACAGGAACATAGCGCCTACGTCATGTTTTTCGGCAAAAGTACGGTTGTAGTTGATAGCCGTTTCGAAATAAATTCGTTTGCTTGAACTGTTGCTCAGATTTTCCGATAATACATCGCTGCCCTCTACTACAGTCTTATATAGCAGACTTCCATTTTCATCGCGCCCCGTTGCCAGATATTGTGTCGGTGTTTTGGTACGTTTGGCGATGTACGACATGTCTGCGTCAAAGCTGATCAGTCCTTTCCATGTTAAGCCTTTGGTCAGGAAGTCCAGTTTCTGGTCTATCTCCACTTTCGACTGGATAGAAGTTCTCCACTCTTTGGCATATCCCGAATTAACAAGCAGGTTGTACGGGTTGGAGCGGTTGCCGGATGGGCGGGGATGTCCGGCGATGGTACCGTCGGAATACACAGCCGGCATGATATAAGACGGAGTACGGCACATGGTAGTAAAAATAGTGCTGGTTCCTGTGCCCGGATAGTTGGTCTGCAGGTATTGTCCGCTGAGGTCTACTTTTACAGTTGTCGTTTTAGTTGCGTCAAAGTCGATGTTGCTGCGCAAATTGTAGCGTTTCAGTCCGATGTTGTTGTCATAATCATTACCGAAATCCTTGAATATACCATTTTCCTGATAGAAGGCGCCGGATACGAAATAACGGGCGCGTTCAGTTCCTCCTCTTACATTCAGGGTATACCGCATATTATAAGTATGGTTTCTCAGCATCGTACCCAACCAGTCGGTATCCGGATATAGATCACGGTCGGCTCCGGGACCATATTTGGCAATCTCCTCGTCTGTACGGATGCTGGCGGTCCCCTCGTTGTTCAATGCTTCGTTGTACAGGTTCAAAGTCTCTACGGAGTTCATGAATGTCGGCAGGCGTGTCGGTTCCAGAATCGTACCTTCGGCACGGAACGAGATTTTGGGTTTCTGCGAATTTCCTCGTTTGGAAGTGATCAGGATGACTCCGTTTGCACCTTCGGCTCCGTATACGGCTGTGGCGGCAGCATCTTTCAGCAAAGTAAAAGATTCGATTTCATCTGCTTCGATATCCTGCATTTGCCGGGGAACACCATCGACCAATACAAGCGGATTCGTACCTCCTTTGAAAGAACTCTGTCCGCGAATCCAAAAGTCGGCGTTGTCGTATCCCGGTTCACCGGAACGCTGTACTGCGATCAGTCCCGGCACCTGTCCTGCCAAATTATTAGTCATATTACGGCTGGAAGAAACCGACAGTTCTTTGGGTCCGATAGCGTTGATAGAACTGACTACACTGTTCTTCTTTTGTTTGCCGTAACCGATGACAACCACATCTTCCAGCATTTCCGTACTTGGAAGCATCTTGATTGCCAGTACCTTTTCTCCCTTATAAGTGATTTTTTGTTGTTCGTAGCCCACATAAGAGAAAATAAGTATATTGCCTTTTGTGGCTTTGATGGTGAAGTTACCGTCTACATCGGTGATGGCGCCGACCGTGGTTCCTTCGATTTTTATCTGCACCCCGATCATCGGCTGTCCGTTTTCATCGACTACAAGCCCTGTCGGACTTTGTCCTTGTGCATAAATTGTGTTTATTCCTGCCAATAAGGCAAACAGGATGAAACACGTTACTTTTAATATCTTATTCATAAATGTTTCTTTTAAGTAAGAATTAGAAAATAATTAAGGTTACTTGTCCGTGCCGTATACATATAGTTCTGCCAGGTGTCCTACGGATGAACCGCTGCCCAGACTTGGAATGTAGATCCGGAGCCAGCGTGCGTCGCATGTTTTTACAGGGACCATTTGCTCTGTTTTTATACTGCCGTCAAAAAAGTATTTTCCAATTAGGTTCCATGTTTCGCCGTCATTTCCTGCATAAATTTCAAGATTCATTGAGGTCAGTGCGTTTTGTCTGGCAATGAGTCCTAATTGGCTGACACTGTTCTCTTTACCCATGTCGAGTATGATTTCATACGGTGGTGCTACTTCGCCTCCCTGCCATTGGCTATGCCAGAAAGTGTTAACTTCTCCGTCAATCAACGACACCGTCTGACCGTTGTGAGGGTAAGCAGCTGAGGTTTCTCCTGTCTTTTCCTCCGTGTTGGCGGTAACTGTCCAGTGATCTCTGTTGATGGGACTACCTTGTTTGATTACAAAATAGTTGGCTACCGTTTGCTTGTCTATGTTGATGCTGGCATCTCCTTGTCCGCTGAGTCCGCTGAGTGAAACCGGAAGAAGATAATTTCCGGGGGGAAGTGTTTCACCCAGCAGGCTGATGACGGAGCCTCCCGTTGCTTTCCCCTTGGCGATGGTGACGTCAGGAAGAGTGTAAAAGTCGGAGGGCAATGGTATATAATAGGTCGAATTTGCTGAATTGTAATGATCTACATAGTCCGCTCCTTTGGCGGCAAATGTGGTAGTCAGGTCCCATTCATTCTCAAAACTTATTTCTGTGTTCAGATTCATAGGTGAAGTAGTTGCTCCTCCTTCTACGACGAAGTCTCCTCCGGTAGATGCGAGTCTGACAATGGCTTCTTTAACTATGAATCCATAGAGCACTGCTGTCCGGTCCGAATTCATGGGAGTTCCTGTAGAAGATACCTGTAATGGAAGCACATATTTAAGCTCATCGAAACCGCAAAGGTTGTAGATTTTGTGAGGATTGTAGACCAGGCTGCCTCCTGTTACGCGCCTGTCTCCGCCGGAGGTTACGTCATAAGTTGCGTTTTCAATCGTATAGCATTCGGAAGGTAGCAGTTGATAGGCAGTTCCGTCTGCATTGTTCAGAGAATCTAACAAAGATTGTTCTACCGAAAAAGTGACTGTTCCTCCGGCATCCTCCAATCCTGCCTTGGCAATGGATAAATCGATCTTGTTGAGGGGGCCTAAATCATAAACTTCAATGGTGGTGAATCCACTTTGTGATGCTGAGAACATTCCTTTGGAGCGTTCGTTATCAACATCTTCTACACAGCTGGTAATGCATAAGAATGCCAGCAGACATGGTGTTAATTCAAAGCATTTTTTCATAAATTAATATTAGTTTTATTAAAGGTAAAAAGGGTAAAAACGAATAGAAGTACCTGTGGGTACTCTTGGAATTGAAATACTTATCTCTTTCTCATAGGCATTGAAATTTGAAGTTAAAACATTTTTTTTTCTGTGTGCTGAACTGTGCTGATTTAAAGTCAAAAAAATAATAAATCCTTTGTCTTAGTTCTGGTAGAACTTAAATATGATGAAATATAGGGGAATGAAAAGCTTATTATGCTGATAAATAGAATGTATAGCTTTTGTTTTTGAAGCTTTCTTTTGTTATATGTACACTCTGTTTCTACCCATTATTTGATGTCGTGGGAATAAATAAGAAACTTGATTATAATTTAATTTTGAAATAATATCGATGAATTGCATGGCTTTTTCGAACTAATTACTATATTTGCAACCGAATTGTTGGTTTTTAATTTAAAAAATAGTGAGTCTATTGGTCGAACTGGATACATTCATGTGAAAGTGGACGGATAAATTGACTGTTTAATGTGCTAAGTTCTACCAGAACTTAGTTGAAGTATTTCATATCTGAATCTTGATTGTATTCAGTTCTTATCTATGGCTTTGAATATCAGGTCATTTGGTGGACTATTGTCTGGATTATCCCTTTCTCTATACGAAGATGAATTTCAATTCTATTACTATTGGGAGATATATACATTAGAAAATTAAGTAGATTCTATTGTCATCTGTCAGCTTTTAGCATTTAAACCGCTATAAAATAGCCGTTTATCTCATGACAATAAGACCTGATAATAAGGCTGACAATAGAAAACAGGCATTTTATTGTCAGCCCATTGCCCAAAGATAAATCCTGCGATTTAAATATTCTCTCCTTCTTTTTGCGTTTTGGAGCACTCACTTTGCTCATGACAACTAATCAAGGTAGTTGTGCCATACCAGTAAAACAGTTGTGCCAACGTAGTGACACAACCGTGCCAACACGGTGGCACAACTGTGCCAAGCCTTTGGCACAACCATTTCCAATAGAAGAAACAACAGTTCCAAGCGAGGAAACAACAATTCCATAAACACGAAACAACAGCTTTCCACAGATGAGCAAGCAAAACATCCATCCTGTCATTTATCCCCCCTCAAGGTTTACGAGAATAAGAGAACTCATTGATGCATCCTATCAGAATTGAAAAAAGAGGCTGACAATAAAACGCCTGTTTTTCTATTGTCAGCCTTATTATCAGGCTTATTGTCATGACACAAATAACTGTATTGCAGCATTTTAATCACTAAAACCTGACAGATGACAATAGAATCTGCTTAATTTTCAAATGCATATATCCCCATAATAGATGTTTTAACTTCTAATTTGTAACTTTTTCTATGATGACTAATCTTAAGAATCTCCAATATCAAAATTGGGCTGCCAAAGAATCCCTTCTTCGGCAGCCCTTCTTCATTGAGAATCAAAAAAACAGAGAGAGTAAGATATACTTTATTCCTGACCTCCCCCTAGAGCACGGTATAGGTTAATTAGACTTTGTATTTCGGTAAAATGATTGGCTGTCTGTGACAGTTGTGCACTGAGCAATGACTGTCGGGCAGTAAGTACTTCCAGATAAGTCGTATTGCTATGTTCCATCAACAGGGAAGTGCTTCGCACCGCTGTTTTCAGAGAAGCGACCTGTTTGTCCAGCAAGATTCTTTTCCCTTGGCTGGTCTGATAGGCTGTCAGCGCATCATTCACTTCACTGCCGGCATTGAGCAGCGTTTGCTGGAAGCCGAGGGCAGCTTCTTCCTGCTGTGCACGGGCAATGCGGTACTGGGCCACCACTTGTCCTCTGTTGAAGAGCGGCTGTGTGAGCGAACCCACTGCTGATGCTACAAACTTGCCCGGATTGAGAATCATAGACCCTAC
>OLIT01002129.1_pt1 | contig 15159 bp, 20 predicted proteins | sample 1601341 | NCBI WGS metagenome assembly OLIT01 (sample SAMEA2452121, study PRJEB22498) | human gut metagenome | biome: human feces; feature: human gut; material: feces | place: Australia | collected 2012
GATAATAACAGATTTTTTAGGTGATTATAGAGTAATTGTAGAAGATATTGAAACATTAGAAGTTGAATTTAATCATACTATTGGCGCATATGTAAATTATGTGATTACAAAACAGAAAATTAAAATATTTGTTGTATTATAGGCGGGTTTAAACCCACCTATAATATTAATCTTATGCCTTGTTCAATCCCAATCTTTACCTTCATTGAAGTGTACCTTAAATTTCCTAATTTAAAATTTTTTGCAATCCATGTTAAAATAGTTGAATGAGAAGCTCGTGTTAATAAAGTATTTTCGGAATGGTCGTCAAGTGTGAGTGCATAAGTTAAGGGGTAGTTAGGGTTAAAATTATCGCTTATGTAGATTTTACCTTTAGTTGTGTCAGAAAATACGCCATAGCTGTTATTCATATACTGAATTGTGCATAAATATCTACAAGGGGTAGTCATTTTTTCAATCATGGTATAATTATCATCGATATAATCACCGTGTACAGCGTACTCACCATATTGAGTGCTCTCTATCATTTTCAAGAACTTACATTTACTTTTCTTTTCCATCAATTCTGCGTCTGCTACGGCCCATTGAAAAAGTACGTTCTCAGAGGTCCATATACAGCCCTTTTCAGTGTAGGGGATGTTAAATGCAGGGTGCATATGGTATGGGTTGTAAAAAGCCGTGTTGTTACCTAAAAAGAAACATATTACACGGTCAGATTCTCTATCTACAGTGTGATATATGTTAAGTACAAGGTTCGGCTCATCCCAACCGTTAACATACTGTTTTGTCTGTCTGCCTTTACCCTTTTGTTCTAACATATATTCTTCCATTAGTAAATAATACGTGTCTGAGAATGTTTCTTGTTTTATGTCTACTGCGTCTGAAATAGCCAGTGCTTGCCCTAAAATAATCGTTTTGTTCGTAGCGTATTTATTCTTACGCGTGCAATACCATGTATCAAAATTTATATCCATATCTGTAAATTGTTCACGTACAACTTTTTCAAAATGCTTATAAAAACGTTTCTTATTTTCAATTTCCTTTTTTGTACGGTAAAGGCTAACAAATTGTTTATTTTCTTTTATGGCCTTTTTAAGCATATATAATTGTGTGTTATAAGTTTTGCCTATGCTACGCTCAGAATTTATAAAATTAAAATTGCGTTGATAGGGAAGTATTATAGACGGTGTCCACCACATATTATTGTATAGCCCCTTTCTTTTGCAATTGATTTTAATAAGGATTTTGTTTCGTTGTAGCTGCTTGATTCTATTCTGAAAAATGGTGTGTCTACAACATAATTAACGATATCTGAATATAACTCCCCGAACGGAAAAACTTTATGTATTAAATATAGATGGTTTTCGATTATGATTCCAAACATAGTTTTTACCTCCAATTTAAAAATGAGAACTAATAAGAATATTTAAAGAGCTATCCCTAGCCACTCACCATTTACGCCTGTTTAGGGCTGGATAATGTAAATAAGTGCTTTAAAAATTCTTTTATTAGTCCTCACCCCTTTATTATACTTGTTTATTTAAAATTTGTCAATAGGTTAATCTATTAAAATATATAACCCTTTATTAAGAATATTATAGCAATTAAGATGTTTAAATAATAAATCATCCCGTGTGGTAATATCACTAATCTTACCATTCAGTAAGACACCATTTTCTATGCTTTCAATTACAATATTAGTTTCTTTTATTGAATCAGTGCAATAACTTAATAATGATTTAATTGTCATGCTATTACCTCCTATTTAATAGTAAAAGGTGTATCTGTAAGCACAATCCCGCCTTTTACGTGTTTTGGTTGTAGTTTTCCTGAAAACGATGTACCCTTTAAAAAATTATCCCATGTGACATTTTTATAGCATTGTTTTGGCATACCTGCACAAGTGATGTGTAACTCGCCTTCGATTTCCTCTATGTAAGTTTTTGCCCGTAGAAATCTTGCACTTGTAAATGTGCTTTCAAGTTTCCACGCGCCTAATTTTGTCGGATGGATATCTAATTCTTTTGGGATTTCAGTGCCAACTAAATGTAGACTGTCAGTATCGGCATAAATGAATCGGTCATAAAGTTTTTGTGCTGATGTTATTGTTTTATATCTAGCCCATGCTGTAATAAATGTACCAACGGGTATATAAATAGGATTGCGGGTTTCCTCAGGGCCAGGCGCATATTTTACAACATCGTTGCTGTCTAAAAAGGGAATCTTGCACTGTACGTTGGGGTTTAATGCAAATTTACCATAAAGAGCATTAAGCATAAGTTTAGCCAAAGTGCGCATTGCCTTATTCCCATTCACTGTTGATTCCTCCTTAACTTTCATCCATTTATCAATATAATCCTTGAATAATTTATTAGTACTTTTAAATTTCCAGCCCCCATGATATGTTAAATTGTAAACATTATAATGCTCTAAAAATAATCGTAAATCTACTGATGTTAAGCAAAGTGTAATATCCTCGCCATTAGATGATGTTACATATTCAGTAGGAATAAATCCTAATGTATTTTTTAGCTGTATGGTTGGTATATAGCCATCTTTTAATTCAAACTGACAGGTGAACATAATAACATACAAATTGTAAAGTTTATCTTGTTTATACTCACCATCAAAATATATTCCCTCACCGTATGGTAACATACATTCGTACATTACACTAGGATATAAACTATTAACATCAAGTACTATTCCCTCACATATATTTTTATTTGCAAATTTAGGATTACAATAAGTAAAACCCCCTTTGTAACTTTGACGTATGTCAAAATCATATGCAGGGATTGGGAAATATCTTGCAAACTTTTTCTTTCCAATGATATTTTTATAATCGTTAAAAGCATTGGAGCCTTGGGTCATTTTAGTTAAACCTTCACGAAATAAAATATGTAGCCCCTGTGCCATTATGACAACATCATGCTTTAGATATTCAATATCATGCTCATTTAGTTTATAACCAACGGGCCGGTATGCATTATAATCTAACTCAAGTTTATATAGAGGTAAATTAAAGGCTTTAGCAACTTCATCAACGGAAAACGGCAAAATTTTTAGTGAATCAATAACTAAAATGGTCTCTATTTTATTATTAATCTCGAATGAAAATCTTAAACAATAAAAAGCACCTTGTTTTGATATCAACGTTGAAAATAATTTATCCTCTGTTAATTTAGTTTTTAGAGTATGTTTATATCCATGTTTAAATAACCAATATAAGATAAACTCGCCATCAAATTTAAGGTTATGGAAATAATATGTGGAGCCAGGATGTAAGAAAGCGTGATGAAAAAAAAAATCAATATTATTTCCATATTCAAAATTATAATCATCGTTTATTGCACAAATTCCCGTTGCCCACACTCTACAATCTTCTACATCCGTGGTGGTTTCAAAGTCCGCTGTAAAATTCATACGGTATACCCTAACTTTTCAAATTCTTCTATCATTACTTCATAAATAGTTTGTTCCTCTAATGGGTCGTATATAAAATCAATCTGTAATGATGGGATATCATAATACAAGTCACCTAATATATCAATGGGTATTTTATTAACGATTGAAATAAGGTTAGCAGCGTGCTCAGATGAAAAATTATTAAGTAAAGCTGTTATATAATTTTCTTTATATTGTCTATTTTTCTCTGTGTAATAGTTACTTTTAATTTGTTTTTCAACACCCATGATAAACATATTCCAGTCAGATGGCTTAATAGTATCGATGTTAAACTTTTTTGGTTCAAGTTGATTTTTCTTAATTGAGCCCATAGTACCCTTGTATGTAGATACGTCAGCCTTTTTGCGTAAAGCAGTTCGGGCACGGTTGACAGTAGCAACTTTAATACTTGTTTCCCTTATTTCCCAACGGGTAGTTTTTATACCCTGTTTTGTTGTTACGGGTATTTCCGCGCCCCCTTTTAGGAAACGTGAAAGTGAATTGACTATCCTATTAAAATCTTGTCTTGTACTTATACCCTTTTTAATATCTGCAACATTAGCACGCTGAGGCAAGTAATCTTTATAATCAGGATATTTTTTTGCGACACGTGTTAATTTAGCATTAAATCGTTGCACTGTTCTTGACAATTTTTGTTTGTCAATTTTCCGCCACTTAATAGCACTTCGTCTAGCCATGTATACCACACTCCATCATAGCACATTAAGAAACCTCTGGTTTCCACGTTATTATAAAATATAATCAAGCCTAATAAATCAAATTTAAAATTGCATTTAAAACGTTTTTGTAGTGAAATGTTGATATAATTTTGGTAATCTTTGTAATTGGTTTTAAATTTTTCAAGGTGGTTTTTTGATGTAAAATAGAAAGTGAGTGTTTTTCCGTTCACTAAAAATTTAGCGGTATATGGTGTTTCTTTAAGATTATAACATATTTTTGCTCGTGTTAAGATAATAATACCCCCTTTAGAAAATGGCTCACATATTGTTGTGAGCCATGAAATGTACGGATTTAGCATAGATTAATAATAGATGGTCTATAAATTACAATATTATTTAATTAAAAATGTGAGAATATTATACTCACCCTTAGATACTGTTTTAGGAATGATTGTGATAGGACCATTCCACTTATCAGGAGTACCTTTAAAGGAAAACAATTTTTTAAGCGCACCATAAACACCTAAAGATACGGCTGTATATGATACACCATCCTTATCAAAAAGAATGATACGAGGTGATTGCGAAACCTCTCCTGTAGTTTTATTTGTGGTATTTACCACTTCTACGTATACGTTTGTAATCTCAAGTGGCATGTTTACAAATTCTCTCAATCTTTTATCTGGATTGTTTACACCGTTAAAAAGAGCTGTTTCTTCCTTTTCAGATTTTGGAATAATGCTACAATATGTTGTTCTTCTTTCACTTGTTAAGTCTAAGATTAAATTTTCCTCGATTGTCATTAAATCTTCCATGTTATCCTCCTATTACTGTTTGTTTGCAATTTTTAATAAATCATCAATATTCACTGTGTATTTTTCTTCAGTTATTTCGATTTTTTTGACGATATAACTTTTATTCCTGCCATACGTACCCCGAACTTTAGACAATGCTCTGTCAATTGTTATTTTTCCGTCGATTACGATTGGTTCTAATGGCGTAGAAACGATTTTATCATCCTTATAATCTACTGTCTCTGCCAGAATAGTTGATGTCACTAGTGTAAATGTCCTTGTCTTTAACATGTTATCACCTCCTGTTATGATAATATAATATCACAAAAGTGTAAAAAATGCAACTACATTTTTGAAAAAATAATAATTGTTTAATCTATATAAATAAGGTATAATTAACGTATAGGAGGTGATGATGTGGATTGGATTGAATTAATAAGTAATGTAGGATTTCCGATTGTCTTATGTGGCGTCATGGCTTTTTTTATCAAATACTTGATTGATAAGTATACAACAATTATCAACAATCTTAATGAGGAACATAAAAATGAAGTTAATGAACTAAAGATCGCCATTGAAAACAATACATTGATAATCACAAAATTTATTGAAAAAATGGAAAGTAGTGACACGAAATGAACATCTTATTAATTGCAGGACACGGCGCTGGTGACCCTGGTGCAATCGGAAACGGCTACAAAGAAGCTGACTTAACAAGAGAGTTAGCAAAATTGATTGCACCTAAACTCAACAAATATTGTAGTATTGATACCTACGATTACACAAGGGATTGTTATCAAGATTCTAAAGCCGGAAAAGCTCCGAACTGGAAAGCGTTTGATTATGTACTCGAATTACATTTTAATAGCTTTGGCGATAGTAATGCTTATGGGTCAGAAATTTTAATTGATGAAAGTGAAAGTGCATATACAGTCGAAGAGCTTATCTTAAAAAATCTAACTAACCTTGGATTTTATAACAGGGGTGTCAAACGGCGCAATGACTTACTTAACATGAACCTTTGCACAAACGCTGGCAGATCTTATGCACTTATCGAAACTTGTTTTATAAGCAATGCGTCTGATATGGCAAATTATCAATCGAAAAAAGAATCCGTTGCTGAAGCCATTGTCAATGGGATTGTCACAGGGTTTGGTCTACACATAGAAAACATCCCCGATGTTTCAGGTGAAAGATTGTACCTCGTGCAAGTTGGTGCATTTAAAGATAGGAACAATGCGGAGCAATTAGTAAAAGAACTTGAGAGCAAGGGATATGACGCTTTTATAAAGGAGGATTAAAATGACATTTAATGATTTTAAGGAAAAAGTAAAGATTTTAGTTGGAGAAACACCCTCAGAGGATGTTATGACAGCGTTAACCTCAATGGGTGAAACGTGGGTAGATGATGATGATGATTTGCGTTCGCGTTTAGAAACGGCTGAACGCGAACGTGATGAAATCAAGCAAAAATATTATGACCGTTTTTGGAAAGGTGAAACGGTCACTGATGAGAGGGTGGATTCCACATCCGAGGGTGCAGTTGTTGACGATAAATCCACATCAGATATTGCTAGGATTGCTAATGATATGTTTTTAAAATAGGAGGTAAGATATAATGGCAACAAAACCAAACGAATTAAAAAACGTACCACATGTTGATAATGTGACAATGCTCAATACTATGCGTTACATTGCACAGCAAACGAATTTTGAGGAGTTTACAAGTAGGATTCCCGAAGCAACGCGTGACAATATTAATGATATTTATAATACCATTATGAATTTTTCTCCACGCAATAATCCTTTTATTCAGCTTATCGGTCGTATTGGAATGACAATTTTTTCTAACAATATTTTCTTTAACCCGCTACGTGGGTTCAAACGGGGCAAATTGGAACGGGGTGAGTATGTACAGGAAATCATCGTTAACCTTGTCAAAGGTTTCCAATTCGATCCCGAAAAAGCTCAGACTGATTTATATAACTATCAGTTACCAGATGTGCGTCAGTTATTTCACGAGCTAAATTATACTTTAACGTATAAAACAACAACATTCTCAAATGATTTAGAAAATGCCTTTTTATCAAATTATGGCATTTCAGAAATGATTTCAAATATCGTGGAAACATTAACGGTGTCTGGTGAGTATGACGAGTATATCAGTATGCGTCAGGTCATTGACAATTTTATCGCACAAGGGTTGGCCTATCCGGTCACTGTACAGGCAGTAACTGATGAAACAAGTGCAAAAGCATTACTTACAAACATCAGGGCTTGGGCGAAAAAAATCGCGTTCCCGTCGACTAATTATAACCCGTTAGGATATAGCGGTTTATATTCTGTCACACGGCCAAAAAATGTTGTACTTATCACAACACCCGAGGTGGACGCTACATTAGATGTACAAGCGTTAGCAGCAGTATTTAATATCGATTATGCAAACATTGAATATAGTAAAGTAGTGATTGACAAGTTTAATGATGAAAATGTACAGGCTATGTTGGTTGACCGGGATGTGTTCATGTTTTTTGACAAGTATTATGAAATGGACAGCGTTTGGAATCCCCAGGGAAGATATTTTAACCATATCCTCAATATCGGTGAGATTATGTCATACACATTGTTTAAAAATGTCATTGCGTTTACGACTGAAACAACAACCGTTGACAGTGTAGATGTAAACCCGCCAACCATCACGATGAATAAAGGTGACACAAGGACATTCACGGCTGAGGTCACTGGTACGGGAATCATTTCCCAGAATTGCAGATGGACTATTTCAGGAAATACTAAGCCGGAAACAAAAATCACAGACGGTGGTGTTTTGACAATCGCAAGCGACGAAACGGGGGCAACTATTACTGTTACTGCCACATCGTTAGTTGATGATTCAAAATCTGGTAATGCGACTGTCACCGTTGCTGGAAATGCTTAATAAAGGGGGTTATTAATATGACCCCTTTTAGTCCATTAACAGAGGTATATTTATTAAGTAATGTACCAATAAGTCCGGAGCACCAAAGGGATTTTAGTGACACTAGTGCACAGACAAGTTATTTTATGGGTTTTAATGTTATCCCTGCATTTACAGCATTAACATACCAGCGAGAGCATTTGTATTTTAAAGCACCTGTAAGATACGACGATGTTCAGCAGTGTAATTACATTATGTATTGCAATAAAAATTATACTGGTAAATGGTATTATGGTTTTATCACTCGCAAAGAATATATCGCAGCCGATAATGAGCAAGGTGTTACAGCTATTTATTTTGAGATTGACCCATTCCAAACTTACATGTTTGATTACACAATAAAATCAGCGTTCATTGAGCGCCAGCATTTACCCCGTTATGACAGCGACGATCAGCCTATATTTTACACATATCCGGAGGGGCTTGAAATGGGAAGTGAATATCGGACTGTATTTTCAAGCTACCATACGGAATGGGATGAAAATAATGTAATACTTATCACATCACTATATGATTTTGAAACAAGTCAGCTTGCGACCGACTCGCCAGAAATTATTTACGGTGGTGGCGGTGTGTACGATAAGTTACCATCGGCTGTTAAATTTTATGTTGCAACATTCAAAGACAGCGATGTGAGTAGTTCTTTTTCATCGCTTATGGAGTATCTTTCAAAAGCCCCATGGGTGGCTCAATGTATTCAATCTATCACCGTGTTGCCTAAAGATATCAGTAATAATATTGCGTCTACATCAATTAATTTTTTTAGTAGTGGATTAAAAATAGGTAAGGTCAATCAAGACCAGACAGTTTCAGATTTATATGAAAGTTATAGTTTTAGTCAACTTATGCCCTCGTATAGTGAAGTAAAATTATACAGTTATCCGTACACTATTATAGAAATAACGAATCACGCTGGAAGTACGGTCACTTTACACCCCGAAAATTTATTTGACAAAAATCTTGTGACAGGTGGATTGACTGCCACATTTACAAAAAGTTTTTGTTTATCAGCAACACCCCGTTATGTAATGTACCCACAGGGATATGCAACATCTCGAAAATCCGGGTCAGAAACTCAAGTTCCGAGTGGCTATGATTATGCATGTATCATTGGTAGCTTTCCACAATTTCCGGTACCAATCGATAACTACCTTGCTACGATACAAAGCACTAACCAAAGTTTTCAAAATGCTTTGTCTGTTAATGATTTACAAACTAATTTATCTTATATTAATACAGCCATGAGTATGGGAAACGCAATACCCCAATCAATGAATATGGGTGGAAATGAAAGCACAGTTGTTGCAAAAGGTGTAGGTATGGCTGCGGGTATTGGCTCCACTGTTATGTCTATGATTAATAGCTATGCGTCACATGAGATAAAGGAACAAAGTTTATTAATCCAAAGACAAGAATTAAAATTTAACTCACCATCGTTGAATGGTCAGATAAATGGTGATATGCTTGCACTAAAGCGCAATATTTTTGGTTTTGATATACAAGTAAAAACAGTTATGCCCGAATATGCAAACAAATTATCATCATTTTTTAATTGCCGTGGATATATTTATAATCAGCAGGGTATACCTAATACAAAATCGCGTGCTTTGTGGAATTATATCAGATGTAGCGATATGGTGATTGTAGGGAATGTACCTGAGGAACACATGACTACCTTAAAGTTGATGTATGAAAAAGGAATCACAATATGGCATGATAATGATATCGGAAACTATGAGCGGGATAACAATGAAGTTTAAGTGAGGTGATATTATGGATTGGAACGGCACTGAATTACCTGCGTATGTGAGTTATAAGCCTTCACGGTCAATTAAAAAGGAATGGTTAGGCAAGACACGATGGCTTACATTGTATAATCACTATTACTGGAAAATATATAATCTAGCTTGCACAATGTTCACCTGGGAAGGATTCCCAGATACCATTGATGAAAGTGTTCTTGAACAAGACTTAATATTCAACGGTTGCGCTGTTATTTTGCGTGACGACATCACAGGTGATTTAATCAATTTGCGTGGAACAGGAAACGGACTTGACATATATGGACGTTATACTACAGTAAATGCATATGCACGTAACGGTTTATATCGAAGGATAGGTTTGAAAAATTATGAAGATTGCGTTATGATTTATAATAACCAATTTCGGACGCCGTTGATTGATTTAGTACAGATTTATGCAGCGGATATGGCGGAAATCCACCATGCTATTGAAATCAATATTAAGCAGCAAAAAACACCTATTACAATCACTGGCTCAAAATCACAAGTAGATACAATGCGAAAAATGTATGAAATTTATGATACGGGTTATCCTGTTTTAGTTGAAGATAAAGCGGCAACGGTGGGTATCGAAACTAAGCTGTTAATGACGCAAGTCGATTTAAAAGCTAAAGAACTTGAAGACGTAAAGCGCAATATTTGGAGCGAAGTGTTATCCTTAATTGGTATCTATAACATTCCCTACGAAAAAAAGGAACGTTTAGTTGCTAATGAAACGGCCGCAAGTGTTGAAATGACTTATATAATGCGTGATTACATGCTTAAGGCACGCAAAAAAGGTTGTGAATACATAAATAAATTATACGGCACAAATGTGACTGTTAAATATGCTTATGATTTTATTTCTAATAACTACGGGGGTGATGATATTGAGTCAATTTACCCATGAACTAAGATGGATTCTAATGGAAAAGCTTGAAAATCCAGAAAAATTATCTTATAATGAAATCATAGCACAAGGTCAATCTAATTTATTTGATTTTGAATATCCGATTTTTGATGAAAATTACAGGACAACATTGCAAACAAATATCTGCAAACATTACTACACATCAGAGATTTGTTGTGACGCAGTTCAACGCTTTAAACTTTGGCTTGATGTTCGTTTAAATACTATCATGCCCTATTATAACAAATTATACGAGAGTGAGTTATTAAAAATCAACCCACTTACAGATTATAGCGAAGATGAAACTTATACACGTACAGCAAAGCAAACGGGTGATAGTAATTTAACACAAAATGATACAACCAATGTTGAAACAGAAACAAATGTAAATGATGAAACAAGTGCAAATAGTAGCAGTCTATCAAAAAATTCAAATACGCCGCAAGCGATGTTATCAAATCTTGAATATTATGATGGTGCTACTGATACAACCGAAAATGGTACATCATCTAATACGTCAAAAACAGAGGGTATTAACAAGGGTACATACGGCTCGCAACGTGACAACACCTATAGCCAAGACAACTCAGAAAATAGTGGTAGACATCGTGAAGGTTATCACACATCGCAATCGGATTTACTTAATAAATATCGGTCAACATTTTTAAAAATTGATATGATGATAATTGATGAATTATCAGATTTATTTTTTGGAATTTTGAGTGTGGGGTGATTAAATGGCTTATGTTTGGCCTTGTCCAGCAACTGCATATATAACATCTTATTATGGTAACCGTGTAGCACCTACGCCTGGGGCGTCAACATTTCATGCTGCAATTGATATTGGGTGCCCGGACGGTACGCAAATAGTATCTATTGATGATGGTACGGTGTATGCGATTTCATCAAGTTCCTTGCGAGGGAACTATGTACGCATACTACACCCTGATGGTAGAGTATCACATTACCAACATTTGCAAGGTGCTGTAGAGGGGCTGCAAGTTGGACAAACTGTTTTAAAAAGTGAGCTTATAGCTTATAGCGGTCATAGTGGTATCGGCACCGGCCCACATTTAGACTTTAGAATTTATGTTAATGAGTCAAGTGTTGGTTCCGATACGGCTAGCGGTACACTTAATCCATTATCTGTTATTACACCAACTGTCGGTGGTGAAATCCTTCCAGCGGGTTCGGGCGAGGGCACGCAACTTAATGTTTTAGAAAATAATCGGTGGATAAGTGGATATTACTATAATATTGATGGTGAGCTTGAAGAAAATCCTGATTATAGCTACACAAACTATTATTGCCTGCCATCTACTGATTATCGATTTTCTAAAACGGTTGAAAGCGGAACTATTATCGAGTTTAACAAAGGCAAATTTTTATCGCGAATGGGAATCACTGAAACTAGTATGACCACAGGCGACCAAACGTCAATGTTAGGTATTAGTATGTTAACCTCAGAAATTGAAGGTTTTGCAATGTATGAATATAAACAAACAATACCTGGTGTAGGTGGAGAGGACGACCCACTAACCGCTGAACAATATTTTGAAACTATTAAGTTATATGTTCAGCATAATCAAATTATTGGTTATTCACAATACGGACGTTTAAATTTTAAAAAAATGTCTGGTAATGTGTATAGCATATATAATCAATTAGGAGGTAATTAATATGGTAAATTGTTGGAAAAATCATCCCTTTTATTTATGGTGTGAGCGATACTTACCAATTTATTGGAACGATTCGTTGTCGTTGGATGAAAATATTAATAGGCTTATATGTATTATTAATGAACTCATTAAACTTGATAAAGAGTTGCTCCAAGCATGGGTGGACTTTCAGAATCAGTTCGACAAACTACAAAGTACAATCGAAAACAATCTGAAAGATTGGATTATCCAAAATTCATCTTCTATTTTTAAAGATTCTATAAATACATGGCTTTGTCAATATATGCCTGAAATAATTGCAAGTATAGTTAAATTTGTATTTTTTGGTCTTTCTGATGATGGCCATTTTATAGCGTATATTCCTAAGTCATGGGAATTTCTTTCATTTAGTACACCTGTTAATTGTAGCGATAAAAACTATGGTCATTTAATTTTAACATATTAGGAGGATAATAAAATGAGCAATACATACGTTGGTGCTAGATATGTACCTTTGATTAAGGGTAAGTGGACAAACACTATTGATTATGAGCCATTGACTATTGTTACTTATAATTCAAATAGTTACACTTCTAAATGCTATGTACCTATTGGTATAGATATAGCTAATGCTACTTATTGGGTTAAAACCGGAGATTTTAACGGTATTACTTCTCAGCTAAGTAATGACGTTGACACTTTAGGTAGGGGTAGTGTATATTATTTATCTTTAAACGGTTTTACTGCGGGGGATATTACAGATAATTTTATTACATTTTTATCTAATATTTCAAATAATGATGTGTTAATAATTGATAAATATAATTACATTTTGAGCAAAAATGTGACGTGTAATTGTAATTTAGTTTTTACTAATGGTAGCTTATCTATCAATAGTAATGCAACATTATCGGTAACTAAACAAATTAATGCTCCACAACAACAAATTTTCTACGGAGATGGTAACTTAAAATTACTAAATATGACACTTTACCCTGAATGGTTTGGCGCTAAGCAAGTAACATCTACTGACTATGATTCAAGCCCTGCGTTTAATAAAATGTTTAATAGTATAGATAACTCAGGAATCGTTGAGTTAAAAACATGCGAAAATAACGGGACTTTAGTAAGCCCAACATATTTTTACTATTTAGGTAGCACCGTAACAATTCAAAAATCACATATAATCGTAAATGGTAATAATGCTTCAATTTCTGGCAACGGGTCACCCATATTAAATATAATTAATACATCCTATGCTGAAGAAATTGATATTAAAAATTTACATATTTATGGCAATAATTGTACTAATGACGGAGTGGTAGTCACTAATATCCAACGTTTTAAATTATTTGATACATTAATCTTTTATTGCAAAAGAGGTGTTGTTCTCACTGACACGGGAAATGCTGAATTAACCCGAATTATATGCAATTTTGCAATGGACACTACAAGTTTAGGTGATTGTTATGGATTTTATATTCAGGGCACTAATGCTTCATTGCGATTAAATAATTGCCATGGTGCAGACGGCTATAATGCAGGCACGTCATTCTATTTATCATCAAAAGTTTTAAAAGATATTTATTTATTTCAGTGTGAAAGTGCATTAGCTAAAAATGGAATTGTGATTGAAGGAAACGGAACTGAGCCTGTAGAAGCTTTTGATATGTTTATTGATAGTTGTATAATTGATGGTTTTAAAGACGCGGGTATTATTGTTAATAATATTTTAACAGGAGCTTCTATAAATATTGTTAATAATTGGCTTACGGCGGGTAAAGATTCTCAATATGCGATACAAATTAATAATACAAGCTCTGTTAACGTATCGCAAAATGAAATAAAATCAACTTCAACACAACTAAATGGGATTGTTTTTAATTCAGCTTTTGGCAGTATTATTTCAAACAATCTTATTATATCTGCCTATAATGGTATTGCATTATCTAACAGCAATGATAATGTGGTAAGTAATAATATGTTTACCTCTGCTTCCTACTATTCCCCTAACTCTTCAGTTTATAATGTTTGTGTACAATTAAATGGCACATCATCATTTAATAGCATAAATGGTAATGTTGTACACAATAATGACGTATCAACTAAATATAATATAGGTTGTGAGATTGCAAGTGGTTGTAACAATAACTTTATCATATATAATATCTTTAATTCAACCAAATTAATTGAAGATTATGGGGTAGATAATACAAAATTACCAATATAATTAATAGGGGCTTATGCCCCTATTAATCTTTGCTACCAATTCTTATAATTTTAGTTGGCATTATATTAATTTTCTTAATGGCTGACATGAAAATCTCTGCATAATAGTATTCATCAAATATTCCTACAACTTTATCAATATAATTTGTTCTTTCTAAATTCCATTCTTTAATTGTTACTATATATTTCATTTATTTTTATCCCTTTGCATATAAATAAATTTAAAACATTCTGCTACTTCTTTAAGATTATTAAAATCTAAAATCTTGTTTGTATCAAATTTCCACGGGTCAAGCACTTCTAATTTGTCTATCAATATAGGCATAATAAAAGTAACATCAGAATATACATATACTTTAAACTTAACACCTAAAATTTCATGTTCTAAATAGCTTTTAATTAATTTTTCTGCAAAAATACTCATATTACTTTTCCTCACTTTCTAAATCATGTTTATATTTAATAATATGTTTTACTATGATTTCAATTTCATGCCCTATTATAAAACAAGCAACATATAAACTTCCAAATGTTACTATTATACCCATTATAATACAGGATATTATTGACGCTAAATTCATTTATTCCACCACCAATAGTTTATGCAGTAATTATTTTATACTCTAATTGTTTCAATATCTTCTACAATTACTCTATAATCACCTAAAAAATCTGTTATTATC
>OLIT01002130.1_pt1 | contig 15153 bp, 13 predicted proteins | sample 1601341 | NCBI WGS metagenome assembly OLIT01 (sample SAMEA2452121, study PRJEB22498) | human gut metagenome | biome: human feces; feature: human gut; material: feces | place: Australia | collected 2012
CAACCCGTATCAGTTTCATGAACGATATAGCCAATCTTTGTGAACGTGTTGGAGCAAATGTAGACCATGTACGTAAAGGTATGGGAACGGATTCCCGTATCGGTAGCCGCTTTTTATATGCCGGTTGTGGATATGGAGGTTCTTGCTTTCCCAAGGATGTGAAAGCCTTGGTGCATACAGGAATAGAAAACGGATATCGCATGCGTGTTATAGAAGCTGTGGAAGAGGTAAATGAAGAGCAAAAGAATATTGTATTTGATAAATTGAATAGAGCTTTTAATGGTGATCTGAAAGGAAAGACTATTGCCTTGTGGGGATTATCTTTTAAGCCGGAAACAGACGATATGCGCGAAGCCCCGGCGTTGGTTGTGATTGACAAGCTCCTGAAAGCTGGTGCTGTGATTAATGTATTCGATCCTATTGCCATGGATGAAACAAAGCGTAGGATAGGGGATGTAGTCACCTATTGTAAGGATATGTATGAAGCTGTGATTGATGCAGATGCTATTGCTTTAATGACGGAGTGGAAACAATTCCGTATGCCCAGTTGGGCAATCATCCGTAAAGCCATGAAGAATCATGTGGTAGTGGATGGACGAAACATCTACGATGGCGAGGAATTGAAAGAATTAGGTTTTACTTATTCGAGAATCGGACAAAAATGAAACGGATATTAGTAACGGGTGGAGCCGGTTTTCTCGGTTCCCATCTATGCGAACGCTTGGTGAGAGAGGGCAATGATGTGATTTGCCTGGATAATTATTTTACCGGCAGTAAGGATAATATTCGTCACCTGTTGCAGTATGACAACTTTGAGTTGGTTCGTCATGATGTAACTTCGCCCTATTATGCTGAGGTTGATGAGATCTATAACCTGGCTTGTCCTGCTTCGCCTCCCCATTATCAATATAATGCCATCAAAACAATGAAAACTTCCATTTACGGAGCTATGAACATGTTGGGATTGGCTAAACGGACCAAGGCAAAGATTCTCCAGGCATCGACCAGTGAAGTGTATGGAGATCCGGCCATTCATCCTCAGGTAGAGTCTTATTGGGGAAATGTGAACCCGATCGGTATCCGTAGCTGTTACGATGAAGGTAAACGCGCAGCCGAAACTTTGTTTATGGATTATTATCGTCAGAACGGTGTACGGATTAAAATCATTCGTATCTTTAATACTTATGGTCCACGTATGAATCCGAACGACGGACGTGTCGTTTCCAATTTTATTGTGCAGGCTCTAAAAGGTGAAGATATCACAATCTATGGAGATGGAACTCAAACCCGAAGTTTCCAATACGTAGACGATTTGATTGAAGCCATGATCCGAATGATGGCTACCGGGAATGATTTCATCGGTCCGGTGAATACAGGAAACCCAAGAGAGTTCACCATGCAGGAATTAGCTGAGAAAGTGATTGAGTTGACGAATTCGAAATCAAAGATTGTTTATTGCTCGTTACCGGGTGATGATCCGAAGCAGCGAAAGCCGGATATAATGTTGGCTAAGGAAAAGTTGGGTGGCTGGGAACCTAAAGTAAATCTAGAAGAAGGGTTGAAGAAGACGATAGCTTATTTTTGGGGGAAAATAAGTAAATAAGCCTTAAGAATTTCCGATGTTTTAGTTTGCCTTTTTAGAAAATCTCATGAGTAAGTGATATCTTCTATAAAAGAACGTATAGGATGGAAATAGTTTGGTAAATACTTCTAATTAAACAATATCTTTCAATAGCGATAAGGTTATTATTATTTTAATAAATTCAAGACTATTGCCCGAAAACACATACTGGGTGTTTATCGATGTCTTAAAGCAAACAATCTATTATAATTATTAAGTTTCGTGGTTGACTCTTTAAAGGGCCGAGCTGTAAGGGGGGTTGTATGGAGTGCGGTGGAACGTTTTTCCGTACAAGGTATACAGTTTGTGTTAAGTATTATCATTGCCCGACTGGTAACTCCTTCGGAGTATGGGCTGATAGCGATGCTAGGAATATTCATGGCCATTGGCCAAGCTTTTATCGATGGAGGATTTTCTAATGCGTTGGTGCAAAAAAAGGAGCGGACGGAAACTGACTTCTCTACAGTTTTTCTGTTCAATATATTTTTTGCAATATTTATTTATGGTATATTATGGTTTTCCAGTTCTTTTATTGCATCTTTTTATAATGTTCCTGCTTTAGAAAAACTGACTAAAGTAGTAGGTTTAAATTTAATAATATCATCTTTATCTATTGTACATCGAACGAAACTGATTATAGCACTGGATTTTAAGACACAAGCTCGTGTTTCGTTCTTGGCTGTAATCATAAGTGGTGTAGTAGGTATATTATTGGCGTGGAGAGGATATGGTGTATGGGCGTTAGCAATTCAATCTATTTTGAATAATTTGTTAATCTCTATAGCCTTGTTTTGTGTGTCTCGTTGGAAAATTTATTGGACTTTCTCAAAGAATTCTTTTGGCGAATTGTTTTCATTTGGCTCAAAATTATTGATAGGAAGTCTGTTTCATACTATTTATTCAAATATGTATACAGTTATAATTGGGCGTCTTTTTCAGTCGGCAACGGTTGGACTTTTTAACCGAGCCTATACTTTTTCTTCGTTTTTCAGCACAAATTTAACGGATATAATATCGCGGGCTATGTATCCGGTATTATGTGGAATCCAAGATGAAGAACAATATTTGCGAGATGTATTCTTGTCTTACTTACGACAAGTGGCTTATATCATATTTCCTGTTGCTGTATTGTTGTCGGTTTTGTCCAAGCCTTTTATTCTGGTGCTTCTTACAGACAAGTGGAGTGAATCTGCAATATATATGTCTATATTATGTATCGCTAATATGTGGAATCCGGTGATGTATATAAACTGGCAGATATTGAATGTGAGGGGACGAAGTGATTTATCTCTTAAATCTGAGATTATAAAGAAAATTGTGGCATTCGGCATATTGTTTACAACCATTCCTTTTGGAGTGAATGTCATGTGCTGGGGAGTATTGGTATATAATATATGTGATATTACGATAGTGATATTTTTTGTAAAGAAAATACTTCCGGTTACTTATCTCGATGAGATTAAGACTTTATTTCCTGTTATGATGCTTAACTTATCTTTAGGGATTAGTGTTCATCTGTTTATTCAATTATTCCAAAATCCATATCTTCAGTTATTTTGGGGAATATCGTTTGGTGGACTCTTTTATTTGTTTCTTTCATATTTATTTAGATTTCGAGAACTCTCGTTTTTGAAGAATAGTATAGGACGGTTTGTTTCTAACAAAGAGTAAGCTAGTAATAGTAATATAATCAGTATATTTTATGGATGTAATAATAGGAGCAGGAATATCCGGACTTGCTTATGCAGGTTTTTCTGAAAATGAATGTTTATTGTTGGAAAAAGAAGCAGAGATAGGAGGATATTGTAAGACAATAAAGAAGGGAAATTTTGTATGGGATTATTCTGGACATTTTTTTCATTTTAGAAATACTTTTCTGGAAGATTATATTTGTCAGAATATAGTACAGGACGATATATTACGTTGCGAAAAACATACACAAATTTTTTATGGGGGAAAATATGTAGATTTTCCTTTTCAGAAGAATATTCATCAATTAGATAAGGATGAATTTATAGATTGCCTATATGATTTGTTTACCACTACCGGAAGTGATTATTCCACATTCAAGCAGATGTTATATGCTAAGTTTGGAAAATCGATAGCGGAAAAATTTCTGATACCATATAATGAGAAATTATATGCTTGTGATCTGAATCATTTAGATGTGGATGCAATGGGAAGATTCTTTCCTTATGCAGACAAGGAAGAAATTATTAGAAATTTTAAAAAGACGAATAATGATTCTTATAACAGTCATTTTACTTACCCTAAAGGTGGAGCTATTGAATATGTTAAATCTTTAGCTTCTTATATAGGGCAGAATAAAATATACTTGAATGAGAATGTTAAATCCATAGATATAGCGAGAAAAGTCATAAAGACAGATAAAAGGGAATTGAAATATGACAATCTAATATCCACTATGCCATTTCCGCTATTAATGCAATGTTGTGGTATGGGGTATGATGCTGATATTTACTCTTGGAATAAAGTGTTGGTCTTTAATTTGGGATTTGATAAGAAAGGGAAGGATGTTCTTAATAATTGGATTTATATCCCTTCAAAGGATTTATGTTTTTATAGAATAGGCTATTACGACAATATTTTTGCAACAAAGAACATGTCTCTGTATGTTGAATTAGGCTTTAGAAAGGATACTACTGCGATAGATGTGGAGTATTACAAGGAGAAGGTCATTGATGATTTAAAGAAAGCTGGAATAATTACTGATCATAAATTGATAGCATCTCATTCAATTATAATGGATCCTGCCTATGTACACATCACGAAAAAATCAATTAAGGATGTGAAGGAAAAGAAAATAGTATTGGCACAGAACAATATTTATCCAATAGGCAGGTATGGAAGTTGGACTTATTGTTCCATTGAAGACAATATACTTGAAGCAAAAAAGTTAGTTGAACACCTTTCAAATTGTTAATACCGTGGGTGAAATGAAAATCTTATTAACTTTTAATGATACGTATGCCCCACATGCGGCAGTGGTGATGGAGTCTGTAATTCGTAATGCAAGTAGTAAAGTTCGCTTTATCATTATGTATTTTGCTGACGAACTGAGTGAATCTACACGCGCTACATTGAAAGCACATTTTGAATCCAGGCTGGGTAGCCTGGAATTTTGTTCGGTTGATGTCAGTTATAAAAGAAAATTTGAAAGTATTCAGTATTCAAAGTATTTGACTGTTAATACATTTTTGCGATTGTTGGCTCCTGATTTATTGCCTCATGAAAGCAATCTTATTTATCTGGATTGTGACTTATTAGTATTAGATGATATATATCAATTGATGAAGATGTCTGATTCCTCTTATAGTGTCAATGCTGTTCCTGAACATTATCCGTCGAATAGAATAGGTGAACTGCGAGCTAAGACAACGATGAGTGAAGACGAAGCAAGATCGCTTCGTCAGGAGACATTGCAATATGATAAAAAGAAGTATTTGGAAATGGATGTGAAATCTTCTTATTTTAATGCAGGTGTACTGGTTATGAATTTGAATCTTTGGAAACAGGAAAGGTTGTTGGATAAAATGATTGCTTTCTTCAAAGAGCATCCATTGGTATATTGTGGAGATCAAGATGCACTTAATGGAGTTTTAGATGGTAAATATGGTGTATTACCTTTGTGGTGGAATGTACATCCGTATGTGTATAATTTGAATGAATATATTTCAAGTTTTAAGGAAGATGAGTTGATACATGCGAAAGAATCTCCTTCTATCATTCATTTTGCAGGTTATAAGGCATGGCAGTATCATTATGAAGACGAGGCTGTGAAGAAGCTTTATTGGAAATATAGAGAATATACTCCATGGCCGGAAAAAAAGGAACAGGGTAAAACGCTGAAAGCTGTTATTCTTAAGAGGGTAAAAAATCCTTTGAAGAAATTGATTAAGAGTGTAGTAGGTTATAATAATATAGTAAAAACCAAAAACTTTTTAGGAAGACAATAATGTAATGAAAAATAGCAAAGTTTTGACGATAGCTATTGCAGCTTATAATATGGAGCAATATCTTTCTCGTTGTTTAGACTCTTTGGTTTGTATCAACAATCTTGATGATGTAGAGATATTGATAATCAATGATGGTTCGGTTGATGCAACATTACAAATAGCTCAGAAGTATGAATCGCTTTATCCGTTGTCTGTAAAAGCAATTGATAAACCTAATGGAGGATGGGGAAGTGTGGTTAATTTAGCTATAATGGAAGCTACGGGTAAGTATTTTAAGTTGCTTGATGCAGATGATTGGTATGAAAGTATTCCATTTAGTGAGTTTGTGAGCTATTTATCGACTGTTTCATGTGATTTGGTACTGACTCCTTATGTGTTAGAATATATAGAGTTAGGAAAGAAAAAACCTATTCTTTTCCAAAATATAGAATTCAATAAAACTTATGATTATAGTCAACTTGTCCAACTTGGGTGGGGGAAAGACTGGTTTGATTTGCCGTCTATTACTTATCGTACGGAGATACTTCAAAAAAATCATATAATTATTGCTGAATGTTTTTATGCAGATATCGAATATGATTATTTGCCTCTTAGGTATATTAAAAATTTTATGTTTATTGATTTGTCGATTTATCGATATTTTATAGGAAGAGCAGGGCAGAGCGTGTCTCGTGAAGGTAGTACTAGACACTATTCTGACCATTTAAAGATAACTCGTCGGGTAATTGAATATTTTAATGCTCAAAAGCAAGAAGGAACGGATAAGATTTATCTAGAGATTGTGAAACGAATTGCTAAAGCTAAAATTTGTCAGAATTATGTAGTCTTGTTATGCTACTATCTTGAGCGTATGGAAGCAGATAAGTTACTCTTGGACTTTGATAATTTTTTGAGGAAAGCTAGTGCAGAATTGTACAATGAGGTTGAAAAGAATTTGGGTATTCCAGGACTGCGTCCCATTAAATTATGGAGAAGGTATAGATATAACATCTATCAGTCTTCTTTTTATAAATTGCGTAATATTATCTTGAAACGATGAGATGTATTTTTTCAACGTTTGCTCAGATAATATAGCAATGAATGAGTAATAAAAAAGTTTTATCATCACTTCTTCAAACGAAATCTATTCACTGTCCTAAATTCATGATGACTTTACTAGTAAGGTTTCGCTTGTTAAAAGTGTTAGTGCATTCCCTTACTACTTAGTGCTTCTCTGATGGTTTTAGGAGAAGAGATATAAGGATGAAAAAACAAGAAGTACTTAGATGTAATATTGGGAAGAATCACATAGGACTATATTCGGATATAAAAAAATGACTCCTTTTGCTTTATTGTTTATTTTGTCTCTTATAATTATACTCAGTGGTATAATTCTACTAAGAAAAAGTCTCCTTTCACCATTAGCTATAGTTTATTGTTCTTGGTGTTTTGTTTTTATAGGATTATTTTTTGGGGATTTAGGTCTTTATAATGTGACAGATAGGCTACTTTTTCTTTATAGTTTGTGGCTAATATTTTTTTCTTTAGGTTCTCTTTTTAGTAACATTATTAAGATAAAACATACTTCTTGTATTAATAATGTTAGTTATAATGAGTCTTTATTTAGTGTTTTATACAAATTATTAATAATTATAATACCGGTTTTGATCTATAAAATTGTAAGAATAATGATGCTAGGAGGGGAGGCTCTTATTTCTTTAAGGATGGCTGCAACTGGAAAAGACATAGAAGTAGAAGGAATTGGATTCTTAAATTATTTTTCTCCTTTAGCTATTATTTTATTTTTAGCAGAACTTTATAGATTGAAGCCTTGTGATAGTAGAATTAGGTTATTAGTTCTACTTTTTATAAATTTTTTATTTGCTTTTTCTTCAATGGCGAAAGTAAGTGTAATATTTATAATTATACCTTCAATAATCATTTTATCTTTCAAGAAACAGATTAAGGTGAAGCAAATTATGATAATTGTATGCTTACTTATTACTATATTAATTTCTATTCAACAAGGAAAAGGAATAAATCGGGATTTGTCTTTATTTGAAGCACTAGTAGAAATGCTTAAGGTATATATTTTTGCGGGTGTTCCAGCTATGGATCAAGTTCTGGAGGAAAATGTATCATCTGGTTTGTGGGGTGAACATGTTTTTATGTCATTTTATAAATTATTGAATGTCTTAGGTTTTGATTTTATATTTGATGAAGGAGATTCATTTGTGGGCACAGGTGGATATGCTATGGTACCATTTTATACAAATGTTTTTACTGTTTTGTATGTTTTTTATGTGGACTTTGGCGTTGTAGGCATTATTGTTTTTGCTTTTTTTACGGGTTTTTTGACATCATACTTGTATCGGTTAGCGTTGAATAAACAGACATGGGCTTTGATTTTGTATGCATATTTTGCAACATCACTGTCTCTTCAATTTTTCGATGATTTTATATTTTCAATGCTTTCTCTAAATCTTCAATTGATGTTTTGGGCGTATTTTATTTATCATTCAAGACTAAAATATAAATTTGTTTTTATAAAAAAAGTGTATAAAACGCTTGATTACTTGAAATAAATCAATAATATATTATTAATATTGTATTTTTTTATTTATTATACATCTAGTTATGCTAGTATATTGTGTTTTAGTGTCTTATAGTCCGGAAATTGGAATATTTACTGAAACTATCTGTAAGTTGTGTACCCAAACAGATAAAGTTATAATAGTTGATAACTCTACGCGTGGTTTTAATTTTTTGACAACTAATTTCGATAATGTAGTAATGATTCGTAATAACCAAAATTTGGGGATAGCTAAAGCACAAAATATAGGTATTAAATATGCTTTATCTCAAGGTGCCGATTTTGTACTTTTTATGGATCAAGATAGTTTAGCATCGGATAACTTAGTTGAATCATTAATGACATGTTATGAACAAAAATCTAAATTAGAATTAGTTGGCGCTGTTGGTCCAATGCCATATAATCGGGAAAACGATAAAGTTTATTATACACAAAATGTAAATAGTAGTCAAGATAAAATTGTGAAAGTTGGTACATTAATCAGTTCTGGTAGTTTAATCCCGAAAGATATTTTAGTTCAAGTGGGAGGTATGGACGAATCTCTGTTTATAGATATGGTGGATCTGGAATGGTGTTGGCGTGCTGTTCATAAAACAAATTGCAGTTTCTATATAGATACCCACTGCTTTTTATCGCATAGTCTTGGTAAAAAGGAAGTGCAATTTGGAGGTAAGCGAATTCCTTTGCATTCTCCTATGAGAATGTATTATAGGTTTAGGAATTATTTTTTATTGGTCAATAAGAAATATATACCTTTTTCATGGAAGTTTAGATTTCCAGTTTCAAATATCATCCGGCTTTTTCTCTGCCTATGTTATTTCCCGGAAAAGAGATCATATTTGAATAATTCCTGCAAGGGTTTTAAGGATGGGTTACGTTATTTGTTTCATAAATGAGATGAGAATTCTGTTTTTACCTAAATATGATATTGATGGAGCAAGTTCGAGGTACCGGACTTATCAATATCTTTCCGGATTTAATATGAAGTATAAGGTTAGCTCATTTTTTCCTTACGGATATATAGGGAAGATGAATAAAATGAAGTATAAGGTTGCTTATGCTATATATTCGATAATGAGGAGGATAGTAATAGTAGCTTCTCAATCATATAAATATGACTTGATTGTTATTGAGAAAGAATTGATTCCTTACTTTCCTCCAATTTTGGAATACATCTTACATCTTTGTCATAAGAAATTTGTTCTTGATTTTGATGATGCTATATACATTAACTATGTCTGTCATAATTTTAGTCTTATTCGATGGCTATTTGGCAGGAAGATTCCGTATATTGCTTCTTGGGCGTCCGGTATAACAACAGGCAGTCCGGAATTAACTTCCTACTTGTTATCTTTTAATTCAAATATTATTGAGATCCCAACCTCTATTGACCTTGACAAGTATAAGCTGTATTCACCGAAACCTACAAATAAATATGTAATAGGCTGGATAGGTAGCCGTTCCACTTCGAAACATTTAGATACTATAGCTGAGGTACTATTACGTTTTATTTCATATCATAAAGAAGCTGAGTTGCATCTGATCGGTTATTATGGAACAGCCTTTCGAAATGCAGAACGGGTTTTACTTATTCCGTGGAATGCGAAAACGGAGTTTCATGAAATGCTTCAATTTCATGTCGGATTGATGCCTCTCATAGATTTGCCTTTTGAGCATGGCAAGTGTGGATTTAAGTTGGTACAATATATGGCTTGTGCTAAACCTACTATTTCTACTCCTTTTCCTGCTAACGTTAAGATTGATGGCGGAAATGGGAACTTGTTTGCTTCAACATCGGAAGAGTGGTTTATTTCTCTCGAAACAGTTTGCTCAAAACGTTTTTTTTATGAGAATGTAGGTCGTAGGAATCGACTGTGTGTAGAAAGAAATTATTCTATCCAAATGAATCAAAATAAATATCTCGAATTTTTTAAATTAATTGTAGATCTGCAATGAGTGTATTAGTTACCGGCGGAGCCGGTTTCATTGGTTCCAACCTTTGCGAGCATTTGCTTGCCCATAATTATGAAGTTGTATGTTTGGACAACTTTGCTACTGGAAAGATCGAGAATCTTCTTCCGTTACTGAATCAATATCCGAGTACATTTAAGTTGGTAGTAGGCGACATCCGTAATCTTTCAGATTGCCAAAAAGTAGTAGAGGGAGTAGACTATGTGTTACATGAGGCAGCATTGGGCTCCGTACCCCGTTCCATCAAAGATCCTGCAATCACTAATGCTGTTAATATCAGCGGTTTTCTAAATATGCTGATTGCAGCCCGTGATGCGGGAGTTAAGCGGTTTGTGTATGCGGCAAGTTCATCCACTTATGGAGACAGCCAATCACTCCCTAAAGTGGAAGATGTGATAGGCAAGCCGTTATCTCCCTATGCTGTTACCAAATATGTGAATGAACTTTATGCAAATGTATTTGCTCGTATTTATGGAATGGAGTGTATTGGTCTGCGCTATTTTAACGTATTCGGTCGTCGCCAAGATCCGTTCGGTGCTTATGCTGCAGCTATTCCTTTGTTTGTGAAGAAATTGATGGCACACGAGAGTCCCGTTATTAACGGTGACGGTGAGTACAGTCGTGATTTTACTTACATCGACAATGTAATCCAGATGAACATGCTTGCTATGACAACAACTAATCCGGATGCGGTCAACCAAGTTTACAATACCGCGTTTGGAGAAAGAACAACATTGAACCAGTTGGTAGATTATTTGAAAGAATATTTGAGTGAGTTTGATCTGGAAATAGCCAATGTGGAGATTATTCACGGGCCGAATCGTTTGGGGGATATTCCCCATTCTCTGGCCTGCATTGATAAGGCTAAAAAGTTACTTGGTTATAATCCTGAATACAGTATGTGTGATGGTTTAAAAGAAGCTGTCAAATGGTATTGGCATAATATCTGATTATTTCTCTCTTTTAACCAATAAATTTTTATAAATACTGAAAATCTTATGAATACAGTAAAAATTGCCGTAATTGGTCTCGGTTATGTAGGGCTTCCTTTAGCCCGTTTGTTTTCCACCAAGTACCAAACAGTTGGTTTTGACATGAATAAAGCCCGTGTGGAGGCCTTGATGGCAGGTCACGATGCTACCCTTGAAGTGTCTGATGAATTGTTGCAGTCTGCTATTGCCAATGGCTTCAGGTGTACGACTAACATTGAGGATATACGTGATTGTAATTTCTATATTGTGGCAGTCCCTACGCCGGTAGATCATAATCATAATCCCGACCTTACCCCGCTGTATGGTGCAAGCATTACCGTGGGGAAGGTGATATCCAAAGGTGATATTGTTGTGTATGAATCGACTGTATATCCGGGTGTAACGGAAGATGAATGTATTCCGGTTGTAGAAAAGGTTTCGGGTCTGAGATTCAATATGGATTTCTTTGCCGGTTATTCACCCGAACGTATTAATCCAGGTGACAAGTTGCATACGGTGGAGAAGATAAAGAAGGTGACTTCCGGCTCGACTCCTGAAATCGGTAGAAAAGTGAACGAGGTGTATGCTTCTGTAATAATTGCTGGAACACATTTGGCTCCTACGATAAAGGTGGCAGAAGCAGCAAAGGTTATCGAAAATTCTCAACGGGATATCAATATAGCTTTTGTCAATGAACTATCCAAAATTTTTGCCCTTATGGGTATTGATACTCAAGATGTATTGGACGCTGCAAGTACCAAATGGAATTTTCTTCCCTTTAAGCCGGGACTAGTTGGTGGACACTGCATTGGCGTAGATCCTTATTACCTAGCTCGGTGCGCACAGAGTTATGGCTATAATCCTGAAATAATATTGGCCGGTCGGCGGATGAACGATGGTATGGGAGAGTATGTGGCTGGTCAGGTGGTGAAACTGATGTTGAAGAAAGGTATTCAGGTATTGAATTCTAATATATTGATACTGGGGTTTACCTTTAAAGAGAATTGTCCGGATGTGCGTAATACGAAAGTAATAGATATTTATGAAGCGTTGAAAGGGTATGATCTGAATTTGACGGTTTATGATCCGTGGGCAAATTCTCAAATTGCAAATAAAGAATATAGTATTCTGCTTACAAATGAGTTGACTGAACAAAAATATGATGCTGTAATATTAGCTGTTGCACATAAAAGCTTTGTAAATATCGATGTCTGTAAATTGATGAAAGAAAATGCAGTCCTTTATGATGTGAAAGGAATATTAGATCCTCGCTTGGTTGATGGCAGACTTTAAAGATGAAAAAGATAGTTAGAATAACCACAGTATCTACCTCTTTAAGAATCTTGTTAAAAGGACAATTGAGATATATGAACCGTTACTTTGATGTAGTGGCCATTTCTTCAAAAGAGGGATTTCAGGAAGTTTTGCAAGAACAAGGGGTAAGAGGATATGTTGTAGAGATGACTCGGAAAATTACTCCTTTTAAAGATTTGATTTCTTTGTTTCAGCTTGTTCGTATATTGTTAAAGGAGAAACCGGACATTGTACATACTCATACCCCTAAAGCTGGATTGTTGGGAATGCTTGCCGCATGGATTGTGAGGGTACCTAATCGATTGCATACAGTGGCTGGAATGCCTTTATTAGTAGCTACAGGTAATAAAAGACGATTATTGGACTTTATGGAAAAGTTGACTTATGCTTGTGCAACAAAAGTTTATCCAAATTCTTTTGTAATGATGGATATTATCGTTTCTTTGAAATTGGCTCCGTTTAACAAACTTAAAGTGATTGCTCAAGGTAGTTCTAATGGCATAGATACTTCATATTTTTCCGTACAAAACACTTTACCTAAAGAGGACTTAAGGTGTAGATGGGGAATTGGCACTATGGATTTCGTATTTGTTTTTGTTGGGCGAATAGTAAAGGATAAAGGAGTTAATGAGTTGGTGCGTTCATTTGTGCTGTTAAAAAGTTCTTATGAGAATATTAAATTACTTCTTGTAGGTGGATTTGAACGTGAATTAGATCCGTTAGCTAAAGATGTAGAGGAAAAGATAGATAAAGATAATTCCATTATAACTGTAGGTCATCAATCGGATGTACGTCCCTTTTTTTCCGTAGCGGATGTATTGGTATTTCCCAGTTATCGAGAGGGGTTCCCTAATGTTGTTCTTCAGGCTGGTACAATGAAACTCCCTTCAATTGTTACAGATATCAATGGTTGTAACGAAATAATTCAAGACGGTGTGAATGGTAAGATTATTCTACCACGCGATGAAGGTGCTTTGTATAACATGATGAAGTGGTTTTATGAGCACCGAAATGATGAAGTTAAGAAAATGGCTGAACGAGCCAGACCTATGATTATAGAACGATATGAGCAGCATAAAGTATGGGAAGCATTGCTGAAAGAATATTGTTCTTTGGATAAATAATATCTGACTACTTTTGCGAAAACATTGGAAATGTCGGAAGCGTTATGATAACAAAATTGTTTTAAAAAAACAGCTATGAAAAGATTTATCATTTTATATTGATGGAATGGGGTTGTGAGATAATGTAGATGGAATAATTCTGTTGAATGTCTTCATTTCAGAGATTGCTTAGGTCTGACATTTAGGTTTTTAGATTTGAGTTGTTGGGAAATTTTCTTGCAGGAAAATAATATCTTATAAAGGTAACGATGAATGTGAAATATGCTGTTTATGGAAATTTAGAATCCTATGTATAAATATTTTTTCAAGGGACTGATTGATTTCATTTTTTCATTTTTAGCATTGGCTATACTTTGGCCGATACTGCTTGTCGTAATTATCTGGTTGTATTTTACCAATAAGGGAGCGAGTGTTTTCTTTCTGCAAGAACGTCCGGGTAAAGACGGTAAGATCTTTAAAGTAATCAAATTCAAAACTATGACGGATGATCGGGGTGTTGACGGAAATCTTTTACCTGACGTAGAGCGATTGACGAAAATAGGAAGATTTGTACGTTCCACATCGATCGATGAATTACCGCAACTAATTAATGTGTTGAAGGGAGATATGGCATTAATTGGTCCACGTCCATTGTTGGTACAGTATCTCCCTCTATATTCAAAAGAGCAGATACGTCGACATGAAGTTCGTCCTGGGATTACAGGTTGGGCGCAGGTTAATGGGCGTAATGCAATTTCGTGGACAAAGAAGTTTGAACTGGACGTTTGGTATGTGGATCATTGCTCTTTTTTACTTGATTTGAAAATCCTGTTTTTGACAATAAAAAAGGTGTTTGTCAGGGAGGGGATTAGTTCTGATACTTCTGTCACAATGGAGCCTTTTACTGGAAATAATTAATAAATAGATAATGTATTTATACGGTGCAAGTGGTCATGCTAAAGTGATCGTTGATATTTTGCGGGCTATTAATGAGCCTATTGAAGCTTTATTTGATGATAATGAAGCAATTCACCGGCTTCTTGACTATCCTGTATTACGTTCTGTAGAGGTTAAGGGACCTCTGATTATCAGTATTGGTAATAATAATATTCGTAAGAAAATAGCGGAACAATTTAATGTAAGATTTGGAAAGGCTTTTCATCCGTCTGCTATAATTTCTGCAACGACTGCAATTGATGAGGGGACGGTTGTAATGCAAGGTGCTATTATACAAACAGGTGTCTATGTTGGGAAACATTGTATTATAAATACAGGTGCTTCTGTTGATCATGAATGTGTAATAGAAGATTATGTACATATATCTCCTCATTGTACACTTTGTGGCAATGTTAAGGTAGGTGAGGGAACGTGGATCGGAGCCGGTAGCACTGTTATTCCAGGGGTAAAAATAGGAAAATGGAGTATAATTGGTGCAGGATCTGTTGTTACCAAAGATATCCCTGACGGTGTGTTAGCAGTCGGCAATAGATGTAAAATAATAAAACAAATCTGATTATTTATCATAACTATATGGATAAGAAAATATGGCTTTCACTTGCTCACATGAGTGGTCGTGAGCAAGACTTCATAAAAGAAGCTTTCGATACCAACTGGGTTGTCCCTT
>OLIT01002135.1_pt1 | contig 15117 bp, 26 predicted proteins | sample 1601341 | NCBI WGS metagenome assembly OLIT01 (sample SAMEA2452121, study PRJEB22498) | human gut metagenome | biome: human feces; feature: human gut; material: feces | place: Australia | collected 2012
TCTATTGTTTAGTAGATTAATAGATATTGCCTGAACTAATTCCATTATCCAGGCATTTGTGAAGATTCGAAGCAAAAATACACCAGGGAAAATAATCTATTTCGGAATTATTATTAATAATGAAATGTTCTGCTTTTTCTTTTAACTTTCTTTTTTGCAAATTTTCCTCAATTTTTTGTATTTCTTTTTCGTGTTTCCTTTGTAGATAGTATATTGAATAAGAAACTGCAACAGTTGCTAGTAGGGATAGACCACTTAAAATAATTTGTATTATATCTGCTATTGACAAAATTTAAATCTCCTTTCCTTATAATTCATTTACTGTTCTAAACTGTTTTTCAAAAAGTCCTCAAGAATAGATTTCAGATAGTTTTCATCCGTATCTCTTTCATTTTCCTCTCTTTCATTTTCCTCTCTTTCCTCTCTTTCATTTTCTGAATTTCCAGGAACCTTTATACTTTTTGAAATAACAATACTATCTTGTAACAATTTATCATCAGTATTAACGAAAGCATCTTTAACATCTGAATCGTCAACAAACATAAATACATCTGCTTCTCCTTTATCTGCTGACAGACCTTTTGAACCTCCATAATATGTTTGAAGACTTTTATTGCTTGAACCTATCATTATCGCCCTAACCTTTGTATTAGTTAAAAAATCACTATAGTTCGCTAATGATAATTCTTCATTCCTACTTTCATCTCTTTTCTCCATATCTTCAACAGATATGAATCTCATATCTGGACTTTCTAAAAAAAATATCATTTTTCTATGATCACTGCTTTTTTTACATTTTATTCTTATTAAGTTCAATCCATGTGACTTTATACTATATTCATGATACTCTCTACATGTAATCTTTCCAGGTTTTTTACCTAAATTTATTAAAGTTGTACCATTCACCCCATTAAAAATACCAACAGAAACATTTCGATTTTTACTAAGCTTCGATTTATGAAATATTTTCCCCGTTTTAGTGAAATACATATCTGTCGTATTTACATTTTTATTCATGTACCCTGGTGCCAATAAAATACCACAATCATAATTTGTTGAACTCATATATATCTTAATTACTTTAATTATATTGAAATCTGGATTTTCTCCCTTATATTTTGGTATATATACTGTATACATCTTTTCTCTCCCTCATAATTAATGCCTGCTGACTACATAAAAATTGTTTTATACTTAATTTGTCTATTTAAATCCTTGATTTGATAATTCACCTTGGACTTTTTTTATTTTTTCTTCTTTATTTCTTATTTGTCTGTCACTCGTTTCCAGTTGTGTTAGTGGTTTATTGCTTTTAATGGCTTTCAGTTCCAACTGCTTATATTCTCCAATACCTAGTAAAGTTTTTTTGTCAGAAATACTTTCTATGACACTAAACTTTAAAGTAAACTCATCATTATTAAGATCATCTTTAGTTAATCCAAAATACCCAGGGTCTTCATATAGTTCATACAAATGCACTCCGCATCTAGATGCTATCCAGACCGATTCCCCAATGTATAAACAAATCTTTTTACCCCTGCCCACCAATTCTATCGAATATACACCATGGTTTACAGCTCGTTGATCCATGCCCTCAGAAGTACTAAAAAAATCTATTCTCAATGTATTGCCTCCTTGAATCCTAGTTTTCGTTAAAATTATAACATGAACAAACAATTACGTCATTTTTTAAAAGAGTAATTTATTAACTAACAATTATAGTTTATTTTTCTTTATTCCTGTCAAATCTAATATTAATGAAAGAAGGAATGATATTATGGCAGTTGCACACAAAAGCGCTATAAGCGTTGGACTTATTTATGTACCAGTTTCACTTTATAAAACAACCAGAAATACAGCTATCAGCTTCAATCAACTATGTAAAGACGAGAACGGAAAATACCAGCGTATTAAATATCAAAAGTTATGTCCCTCTTGCAATTCAGAAGTTAAAAGTAGTGATATTATAAAAGGATACGAATATGAAAAGGGTAAATATGTTACAATATCTAACGATGAACTTGAAAGAATCAAATCTAAAAGTGATAAAACTATTCATGTATTACATTTTGCTAAAATGACCGACATTGATCAATTATATTATGATAAAAATTATTACATTGTTCCAGAGCCTGGTGGTGAAAAGGCATTTGAACTACTCAGACAAGCACTATTATCTCAAAAGAAAGTTGCCATTGCTAAAACCGTTATGGGGACAAAGGAGGAACTTATAGTGCTGTATCCCACTAAAACAGACATCATTGCTAAAATACTATTTTTTCAGGAAGAAATTCAACCAGCTCCAACTATTAACAAGGTTTCTATTGATAAAAATGAACTTGAAATGGCTAAAACCTTAATCAACTCTATGACAAATAAATTTGCACCAGAAGCGTATCACGATGAATATCAAGCAAAATTGCATGATGCTATACAGACTAAAATAAACGGTCAGGAAGTAGTAATTGCTGATGACAGTCAACCTAACAGTGTAATTGATTTAATGTCTGCACTGCAGCAGTCTATTGATCTAGCTAACACACAAGCATCAAATAATATGGCATCGTAACTATGAATGATATTTTTGACAAACGTTTAGCAAGACCAATGCTAATTGCTAATCAATCTGAGCCGTTCAACTCACCAGAGTATTTATTTGAATTAAAGTTTGATGGAATCCGATGTCTTGCATATATCGATAGAAAAAGTGTTGATTTAAGAAATAAGCGTAACAAAGAACTGATTAATCAGTTTCCTGAACTTTCTAATATTTTTTCCAATGTTAATGGTCAATGCATTCTTGATGGAGAGATCATTGTCCTTAAAAACGGTAAACCTGACTTTTACGAAGTTCAAAAGCGTACAGTTATAACTGACTTTTTTAAAATAAAACTCTTATCTGAAAAGTATCCTGCTACCTTTGTTGTCTATGATTTAATATATCTTGACAATGACTTACTTATCGATATACCAATAGAAGAAAGAATAAACAAATTGCCACGATTAATTAATGAAAATAATCGTATATCTATATCAAAAGTTATAGAAAATACTGGTATAGAGTTATTTAATATTGTCAAATCAAAAGAACTGGAAGGAGTAGTTGCTAAACGAAAAGGTAGCAAATATTTCTTTGAAAAGCGTTCAACTGACTGGATTAAATTTAAATATCTGGTTGATGATGATTTCGTTCTCTGCGGATATATTCAAAAAGACAACAATATGACAAGTTTTATATTAGGTAAATATGATTCAGGCAATAATTTAAAATACCACGGACATGTCACTTTGGGTGCAAGTATAAGAACATTAAATCAATACAATTACACTATCATAAAGCACCATCCATTTAACTGTGATCTACCCCAAGGAAATGATAATGCAGTTTGGATAGAACCCAATTTAGTATGCATAGTACAATATATGCCTTCTAACAAAGAAGGTATGCGTCAACCTGTTTGCAAAGGTATTAGAGAAGACAAAGAAAAAAAAGAGTGCAGAGAATAATGGTTCTTACTTGGTTTTAGACAATCATAAAATTAGAGGATTCAAACTATTGAATTTATCAAAAGCATTTAAATCCTCCTTTTTATTTATACTCTAAAGTAAGAAAGAATCAAAAATAATCTTCACTCTTTTTATTTCAATATTTTAACAACACTAGTTGAAATTCGGGTCTTTTTTACAATACTTCTTCAAAACATTTTTCTAATTCACTTATATTAAAATCATAATTATTTAATTTTTCAGAAAGAATTAGCAACTTTTTTTTCTCACTTATATTATTATAATTATTATATTTATGCATAAATTTATTAATGAACATTGGTACAGCAACAATTGGAAGTGTTGTGGATAAATATATTAAAATATTTTTCCAATTAAATGAAGAAAGTGAATTAGGAATATATACCGATTGTGCATATTCAATTATTGGCGTTAAAACAGCCATGACAACTACCCCAAGAAAAGCAATATCTATATATTCTCTAAAATTTCTTTCTTTTTTTGAATATTCATATATTTGTGTTTTCAAATCATTAGCCTTTTCAGGTGTATCTATTTTTGAAATTTCTAAAAATTCATCAAACTTAATTTTACTAAATATCTTGTCAATAGGGCTTACATTAAACAGATATTTTACACTAAAATGTAATTTTTTTATTCGATTTAAATTATCTATCATTTTAATTTTACTAGTCTCATTTACCAATTCTTCTATGAGCAAAGTTAGCTTTTTTATTATATAAGATTTTTTGTAATAAAAAAGATAAATACCTAATATAAACATATATATAAATTCCGCTATTAAAATAGAAAACATTAATATATAGTACCAACCCAAATCATCTACTTTCAATCTCAAATGTTCGAATATAATAACAACAGTATTTGTTATGAGTGAACCAAGAGTTATACATACCAATATCATTGTAATTCCATTGCCAGCAAAGCGAAATTGATAATTATGAATACATTTTTGCTCATATAAATCTATTATATCTTCAACCATTTATTTATTACCCCAATCATACTATTCTTTTTTGTTTTTTATTTTTCTTATAATAAATTAAACATGTTTTAATGTCAATAACAGTAATCAGATATTCTCCTTCTATCTATAATCAAAAAATAATGTAGCTCTAATTAATAATATAATTCAGATAATTATAATATAGATATATAATTCAGTTTTAGACGAACTTAATAATTAATTTTTATCGTTCCATTCATTAGACGTATGTTGAAGATATCCATATGACATACTCTCATACTCACAAGACCTACAAACAATTTTATACGGTTTACCCCTCCCTACCAACAAGAACTGGAACATTATTACAGTATTTACATTTTTTTAATTCATACAAAGGACGTCTTGCAATTCCTTTACCGGCACGACCAATTATTATTTTTGTATCATTTGTTTTTACTCTTCGATTTATTACAGTTTCAAATAATTTATCAATATAATAATGATATTTTTTCATTTTCACACCTTCTCTGCAATAATTACAACTAATGGAACTAGTTCCACCTTTAATCATTAATCCTTTTCATCATTTGAATAACCACATAATTCAGCAAATTCATCATTCGTTAGTTCTAATGCTTCAGCAATAGCTAGCAGATAATCAATACCAGGATTTTTAGTTTTACCATTAATTATTTTACCTAAATGAGAATCGTTTAAGTGCGTAATACGACTTAATTTGTTAATAGAAATATTTTTTTTGTTAATTATATTTTTAAGATTTTCATTTTTCATTTTATCTTACTCCTAATATATAAATTGAGTTACGTTAAATTTAACGATATAATAAAATTATATTTTATTATAAAGGAGATTAATATGAACAATATTTTACAAAATATTACTGTTTTAAGAGATGATATGAAATCCAAAGGTTGGATAATAACAGCTTTTAATTTTACATATAAAAAAATCAGATATATAGTAGTATTTGAATGCTTAGATAAGAGCATAAAGAAAAACAAGTATTATATTGCACAATTAACTTTTATAAATACTGATACTGACAATAAACTAATAACATTAGCTAACAGTATAAGATTTTCTATAGATATGGTTAGTATTAGATATTTTTTTAATGTTGAATATGTTGAAAATTTAGGTGATTTTGAAATAAAGTTTTATAAAAATTTTGCTAAGTATATTCCTACAAGTTTTCATTTACCAACACATGAACAATTGGATCAAGTTATCGATATTCTTAATGATAGAGATAATGATGACAATAAATATTGCTATGCTGTTAAAAGAAACGGAAAAAATAAGGATAATAAACAGATGCATCGTACCATATTTAATGATAACAAAACAAGATTATTACGACCATCTTTATATGATCATTTCAAAAACGATACAACTGTAAGCTTTTGTTATAAACCACTACCATCTGATCATAAAGACGATTCAACTATTCTTCTGAATTTTTCAAAAAATCAAAAGCAGGGTAAACATTGAGTATAGCTTTCACTTTAAATCTATCGGATTCTAGTAATGTTAATGCTTCTTCGATAGATTTATTATTTTCATTATAATTGTAGTATTCACCAAAGTCATAAATTAACAGTTCAGCTTTTAAAACATTTGCACAGTTATGTGTTAGGATTTCGTCTCTTTGATTTTTGAATTTTGGATCATCATAGGCAGTCAATGCAGTTAATATTTCCAGTAAATTAAACCCATCATTATTTTTCAATTTCATTAATTCATCTAATAACTGCAATTTATCATTACCGCATGCTAATTTTTCCACATTACATTTGAAATCTTCTTTTTTTGTTGACATTATTCATCATTCCTTTCAGTATCTCAATATTTGAAATATAATTATTAAAAAATTATAGTAATAACATAAACTTTATCTATATAACGAACATCTCCACTCCATAAAAAATGAGGATATTCATAAAGACACTCAGTTAAAGACTCTGCTATTTCAAAATAATCATAATTAACTTCAACATCATAATTGAAAGCTGCTTTTAATTCATTATGATGTTTTTTTAACCAGTCTAATTTATCAGCAATTCTCTTTTCTGGAATGTTTTTCCATGCAATTATCCTGTCATATTCATCCCCAAATTCTTGCCATTCCCCATTTTCAAATCTCAATTTTAAAATATCACTTGAATTATCCATACAATTCATAACATATACATAATATGTACCATTTGCCTTTGGATTACTTTCTAAAATACTAGTCCATTTATCCACTCTTTTTATCCTCCTCATTCTCAGTTTTAATAACCTTCGTAAAAAAACAAATTTTTTTGCTTTTCTCCAATCTATGCATGGAACATGTTCCATGTCTATTTATCATTTTTATAACCACATAATTCAGCAAATTCGTGATCATTTAAATTCAATGCTTCTGCTATTTTTATTAAAGTATCAATGCGTGGATTTTTAACTTTTTTATTTAAAACATCTGTTAACCCACCTGAACTAATACCAGTAATTTTAAATAGTTTATATCGGCTTATACTTTTTTTAATCATTAATTCATCAAAATATTTCTTGTTCATTTATATCATTCCTTTCTTAGTATTTCATAACTCGAAACAATGAGCTATAATATAAATATCTTAATAGAAATAAGGTGTTATTATGGATATATAGAAAAATTAATCCTTATTTAGGTGATAATTATTCTCTTATAACAGTTACAGCTAAAATAAGTCAAGAAATGAAAGATAAAATCAATAATATATATGGTTGGAAACAAGGAAATAAAATTATTAATATATAGAACGCTATAATCTAACACTTCGTTATATCAATGATATAGATAAAGCTAATTCAATAAAATTTTTATTTAAAGATAAGTTAAATATTAATTTAGACATTGATTGATTTTTCTTATCCTTAACTCCAATTTTTTTCAATAAATTTATTCATTTCATCAATGCTTCGTTTACCAAAGAAACAATTGTAGTAATGGATTTGTTCCTTAGTAAACCCTTTATAATCAAGACCAGTAATTATAAGGGGCTTCATAATTACTCCATAACATCTTTTCCTACTGTTCATATCATATAGAAGCCTAACCATATCTTCGACTTCACCATAACAATTACTAACTCCAATCCATAAGCAATCCCATCTTTGGGCATCATTAATTAACTCTCTTAAACCAGTATATTTTGATTTAGATATCTTAGACATACCTAATCTACTATCATCTTCATTAAGGGTCATATAGTCATTACCAAACATATCTTTTATAACTTGATAAATATCATTAGTTTCACAAACCTTAGGAAGTTTGTTTTGTTCTACAAATAAGTATTTCATTTATTTATCATTCCTTTCTATATCCACAAAATTCGGCAAACTCATGATCATATCAATTTTTGAGGTATCTTTTTCAAAAAATCTTTCTTCATTATCACGCCCTCCAGAACTAAAACAAATTTTCTTTATATTAAACCCTCGTCTTCCTAGTTTTATATTATTTTCTATTTACTTCCATATTTTACATTCCCAACAATCAATATCAATTTTATCGAATGATATCTTATTAATCTGATAATAACTATAAATTTCTAACTCATTGTATTTTGTCTTTTTCCGTATTTTAGTTAATGGTGGATAATCTATGTACCTGTTGCTTCCTTTTTTTATTATCTCGTATTTTTTCTTAAATTCTTTCTGTTCATACAAAATGTCATTTATATAATCCAGTTCACCATCCTTGATTTTATAAAAATATTTCCCATTAATTTTATCACTCACACCTTCAAGCATATTTGTTAATTGTATATGCAAATAACAAATCATTAAAAAACAAATAGGAAATACTATTGGGTTTAACGAATATAGATCTAATCTCTCATCTATATTGATTAATAATACTAAATACAACAATAAAAATAATGCGGCTGCAATAATAATTAATAATGGTTTAGAAAAATGTATTAGCTTTTTTCTAAACTTTCCAATTCTTTCTCTTTTATAATAAACATCCAGCAAATCACTCATAATTTTTTCTGCTATTTCATCACCTTTAACCATTTCATTTATTTCAAGCAGTTCTTTTTTCATGACTATCCTCCTCTATATTTTTATTTTTTTCATACTTAAAAATAGCGAATTAATTATAATATCTTATTATTTCAAGTATCAGCATAAGAAGAATATTTGATTACTTCAGTATACAAATCAACTTTTTTATTCATTAACCACAATAGGAAACTAACCATAGCTGGTCCACTTATTAAGCAGAGTATAAAGCCTACTAGACATAGTAACATTCTAATACCAAAATTCCTTATTTCCATAACATTTCCTGTTAATGCTGATATCAGTAAATCATTTTTTTGCGATATATTAATAAAATTAAATATATCATCTTTAAAACTCAAAAAGAATTTGAAACAAATATATACAGTGATACAGCCAATAATAAACAGTAGTAAATTAATTATTAATAAGGTTCTGCTGCTAATTTTTATTTTGTCTCTACCAGTATCTGATATATCAATTTTATTGCCACAGTATTCACACATAACAGCTCCAGTAGTTACAATATGTCCGCAAATATTACACTTTTTTTTCATATATTTTATTACCATTTTGATTTCACTTCCTTTTATCAGTTCTATAATTATTTTTGATTACTATTTCATCTATGCTTACCTCTAATGCATCTGCTATTGCTTTTACATAACTGATACGTGGATCCTTTGTTTTTCCTGACACGATTTTACCTAAATTGGATTCGTTTAAATTGGTCATTTTACCTAATTTGTACAATGTAATATTTTTTTCTTCCATAAGTTTAATTATTTTATCAGTATTCATAATCTCTTTTTTGTTCCTCATCATCTTTTACTATTTCGTTATTTATAAGAATTTTTAATTTTTTTGATTAGATCATTAAGTTCTACTTCAAATTCATTACCAGATCTGTTTAAAAAATAAACTAAATCAATCCACCAGACAGATTTTCCTAATGGTTTCCAAACGTCTTTAGATCCACTTGTATCTAGCAGGTTAAAGTCTTTTAGGTATTTAAGATAATTCTTAATTATAGTAATCGCCTTTTCGTGGCAGTTTTCCACGCCTTCAAGCTCTATTATTAGAATTTTTACTTTACAGTAAATAAACGATAAATTATTCAAAATACTTTTTGCCTGCTGTTTGGCCAATTTGCTCCTGTATTGATCTATATAGCTATTAATATCCTCTAACAACTCTTTTTCCTTTATCATTTAAATTTATCCCCCATTGCATAAACAAGATCAAGTCTAGTCCTCTTTTTTATCATTAGGATTTTGATCTTTCCATTCATCTGGAAATGCAATTTGTTGTAGTTCATCAGCACGATCAACTTCTTCCTGTGTTAATTTCTCATCATTTTCAATGCATAGGATGCGTCCGTTTGAAGCTTTATAAAATCTTCCCATATAGAACACCTCAATCTAATCTTCTTCAGATGGAATAAAATTATTATCTTCATTTATGTAATCCGTAATAAATAACTCTATTTCTTCCATACAGTCAATTGTCTCAACAGTTCCATCCTTTAATTCTACTTCTACCTTGGCATTTTCAATACCTGCGTCTCTAAATAATGTTTTTACTGTATGTAAAGCATACAGTAATCTTCCTTTTTTACTTAACATTGGTCTTCTCCTTATTTCATTTAATTTATTATTATAAAACATCTATTAATTCAGCAATTTCAGACGAAAGTCTATCCAGTAATTCATTTACTTCATACAGCCCAATTTCTTCAGCAGCGATTGCGGTTTTTTTCATTTGACTGATATTTTTTTTCAGCATCTTACCGATATCTTCATTCGTTAACGCACCATTGGCATTTTCAGTTATACTGTATTCTTCGTTTTCTATGATGGAACTTGTTCCATCTTCACCTTCAGCTGTTTCAAGTCCGAAATCCTCAAATGAGGTTTGACCTTCAATTATTTCTGCCTCAGCAGTATCAGTCCTATTTTCTTCAGCATCTGACTGTACCTTCGGTGCAGTAAACTGTTTTATCAGTTTATCAACATATCGTCCAGATATCCCAAGCTGATGCCCAATCCAGTCACGTTTAGTTCCTTCAGGTTTTTCATCGATTAATTCATATATTTTTTCCATGATTTTAATTTCATGAAAACGTTCTTCAGGTTTCTTTTTTCTCTGAATGTTATTTTTAACTATCATTTCAAGTTCTTCTCTTGTAGAGCTGGGTTTATTTACAACAGATATATTTATATATCCATCTCCTTCACCAGATTCACGTAGTCTGCTTATTGCCAGATAACGAGTATTACCGCCCAGCAGAGTATATTTACGCCCGTCTTTTACCCCGTTTCTGTCTATATCACTTGCATAGGCAATAGCATTTTCAAATTGACCGTCTCTACGAATAGAATTCATCAAAGCGGTGATAAATTCATTTTCTGCATCATCATAAATTGCTTCATTTAAGCAGTTGATTCTCACATCATCAATATTAACCCGTACTGTCATACCTAAATCTTTTGTCATACTGTCTAATAATCCCATATTTTATTCCTGGTATATTTATGTTGACTTTATTAACTGTCAATCATATACTTTTCCTTTCATCAAATTCTCTTTAGAAAGTATAAATACATGCATTTATACTTTCTATGATTAGTTATCTTCAATTTATTTTTTATTCATCTGTACCTGCCCATCTAAGCTTAAACATTGGTTTTTTTACTTTTCCGTTGCAGTAGTCACTCACTGTCTGCCTGCTTATGTTAAGAGCTTTACCTGCTTCTCTTGTTCCCTTATAAAAACAGTTTTTTTCTATATCGTATACAAGTTTACGCATTCGTGTACGACCTCCATACAAGACACCAAGCTCATTTCTTGACACTGCTTTTAGATTAACTGCAGCGTTATCGCTTTGAACCATGTTTCTATGAACAATAGTATATCCGTCAGGAATCACACCAATAAAAAGCTCGTATACAGATCGTGTAACTGATGTTTCTTTCCCATAAACTTTTATTACCCATCGCTCTGAGCCTTTTCGACAGCTGATCTTATACGGCTTCAAAAGTCGAACCTTGTTCCTGTATTTTCGCTTTACACGACCGTATGACGAAAAATAATAATCCGTATCTCGATACTGCTTCCACAATTCGCCTTTTAAATTTTCAATCATTTCATAATCTCCCCTTAAATCTCTTAAAGTTATTCTCAAGTTATATCAGCAACTTTAATTTAACGTTTATGAAGTATATGGAATTCATCAAATTCTTCCTGTGTTGCTTTTCTGGATATCTTATATGCACGCTGTAAATTTGTTCTTGGAATAAACAGGTTCATATTAACCTTTTCAAATTTTATATCAATCTTCTGTTCCAGATCTTTAAAACCTGAAAGATATGTTTTTACCACATTCGATAATCCTTCACTGTTTTTTATTTTTGTATACTTGTCTGCTCCCTCAAAGTTGTAAAAAATCGTGACTTCATCATAATTATTATCTATCGCATATTGAATTCCTTTCAAACCCCCTATCAGATATCCTCCAACCTGATAGCTCTTTATCTGCCATGATTCTTCTGTAAAACCGCTTATAATATCAATTGGTCTGCATTCTTCTTTCATAATTACTCCATATCCGCATTTTTTGTTCAGTTCATCAAAACTTGATGCAACATAGCATTGCAGTTTTTTCATTTAAGCCGCCTCTCTTTCTTTCAGATTTAGATATGTGTTTATTAAGCTGTCGTCCCAGTATCCATTATTTGAAGGTTTCTTCATATAATGGTGCTGATCAGTTTCCCTGATACAGAAAACACATCCAAAACAGTTACAGCATCCAGTGCAGCAGCTGCAGTCTATGCAGTCGGTGCAGTTTTTACAGTTTCGACAGTCAAGGCAGTTGATGCAGTTCCTGCAGTTTACAAGAGTTCTTGAATACTCAAGAGCCTCCTCATAGCTGTAACGGATCTTGCTCCACTTATTGTTGTTGAAATCTTTCCAGTATTTATCGGTTTCAATTAAAGATATAACCGAATCAGCTTCATGCTTCATATATTGAACAGCTGTAAAATCATCATCGCTGTATACTTCATCAGCCCACCACTGCGTTAGAAGCTGTTCTATATGCTCCTCTATTAAAGAAATATTGTCTTTTAAACATGTGACAGACTGTTTTGTTCCGAGATAGATCGAACTGCCACTCACCGGATCGGTCCATTTTGTCAGATATAACAGACCGTTAATACGATGAATCATCTTATGAAAGGCTTTTTCAATATCCATGGAATTGTTCCAGTACCTGCCTTCCTGTAATGCAGTCTGCATAGAATTAATACGGGAATTCAGCCTGATTATCAGCTGATTTTTTATATGTATCTTTTCTTTATTTTTAAAACCAGATTTTTTTATTGTTATCCGTGAAAAATATTTTATTTTTTTATTCCAGAAATCCCGGTCTAACAGCATAGCTGCATATTCAGCATTCTTTAAAAGACGTTTATGAAATCGGATAAAAGAAGTATATTTAAATATTTCCTGCTCTGTTTTAGAAACAAAGAAAGTTTCTTTTACAGGAGAGCCGTTTCCATCTTTTTTTATATCACCTTTCTTATGAACAAGTACTGCATTCGGATCATCTATCTTACATAACCTTTTTGTCTTACTGCTGTAAATATAATCCTTTTCATAGGTAACGGTCATTAACCGCTGTCTTTTGAAATACTTTCTTGTAAAACATAGGACACTAATATAACTTCCTTTACCTTTAGTGATAAATTTATAGCAGTACAGAAAACTGTTCAGTTTGTAAAGCGGATTTACTGCACACATGAATTTTTTGATAAAATCATGTTTAAGTGAATCCGTCATAGCAACTGGAATCATAACCTCCATATGATGGGCATAGATGTTAGAGTAAACCTTTTTGTCCTTCTTTCTGCCATAGATATAAGAATGTCTGTCCTTATAATCACACTGATGTGCTATCACTGTCTTGTAGTCTGAACGGTTGCTGAATACATCATGACCGGTGTTAAGCCAGCTGTGAATATCTTCTCTGGAACCACATGTAGCGTAAGATACATAAGTGTTATTGGTAATCATCTGATCGTTGTCCTCCTAAATAGACATTAAAGCTCTGCTTTAATGTTTTTTTTTATTTCAGACCATATTTTTAGTGCTGAAATCATAATAAATTTGGTTTCTTTTATAAAGTTAAACATAGTTATTTTTCCGCTATCAAATATTCTGTTTAATTATAATTTCACCCTTACTTTGATTTTCATTTGCCTTTCTATATTTTTTTTTACTTATTTTCAAATTTATTTCGGGATAGCGGTAAGATATTCTATAAATAGAATTTATAAATTCATTTGTATCTTCCTGTTTACATCTATTTAATTCCGCGGTTAGAAAATTGAAGATTTTTGTAGTATCAGTATTTTTCATTCTTGCTTCATTTAATAAGAGCCTCACAACCTCCTGTAAAGCATAATTTAACGTATGATTGCGCCTATAATAGTTATAATAGTCTGTAATAGTAAATTTGATATTATTATCCAGGTAAGCAATTATTAAGCACGCATTATTAAAATAATAAGCAATCTGTCGTCTGTCCAAATAAAATTTATATACCATATTTTCAAAATTACTGTTCATAAAGCATCTGTATTCAACAATCTCTCTTAGACGGCAGTCATACTTTTGTAGAATTGTTAGCATTTGGCTGTATTTATAATAATGTTCCTCTGCTTCTAATTTTTTCATTAAGGCAACGAACTGTTTTCCTGCCGTTTTAATCGAACTATCCCCTACTACGATTACAGATGTGCTAAAAGAAGGAATATAATCATCCATTTTAGAAAACGTTGCATATACTGACTTATCCATTTTAAGTAAATTACGGATTACTTCTCTCTTAGCACGTATTTCATGCTTATTAAGTTTTATCCACTGTCCCATAATTACCCCTTTCTATACAAACAAAGAGAGAGGTTAAGCCCTTATGGGTTTAACCTCTCTCTTTGTTTGTATTGCATTTTGTCTTTAGCCTTTATTTAATTTAAATTTTGTCTTATAACCTTTTATTATGTTCGAGTGTAAATGCTCATATCGCACCATTTTTTTCACTTCGAACAACAGTTAGTTAAGACGGTTATTAACAAAGATGTTTTTATATAACCATTTAATCTAGCTAAAGCGAAGTTTAAAAACGATGCTATTATAGTTAAATTGATTTTTTAATACGATATACTAAATACAAGTTATTATTTAACTTATATTTTTTAAAACATATATATATATATATTGTTCATCGATTCTAACTTCTCTTTAGAATTAGATGGTCTCTTAGAGTGATCTACGGTCAATAGACACTCTTTTTTGTTTGTATTGTATCAAGTTATTATCAATTTTAGCACAATAATATGATTAATAAAAACATTATAACAAAATAACAAAAAATTCATATGTTGCATGATAATCAGAAGTTGAGGGTGTTTTTTGAAATGTTCAAAGACATTAAATTCAGTCAAATTCCGATAGACTTTCGCTGATTTTTCTATTAAAATCATCTACTTTTTTCTTTAGTCTCAGCAGTGCCTTTTTATCCTTTT
>OLIT01002148.1_pt1 | contig 15017 bp, 5 predicted proteins | sample 1601341 | NCBI WGS metagenome assembly OLIT01 (sample SAMEA2452121, study PRJEB22498) | human gut metagenome | biome: human feces; feature: human gut; material: feces | place: Australia | collected 2012
GCTATGTTTGTTATCGTCTGACGATTGTCCGGCCGATAGTCATTCAGATACACTTCAAAACCATAATCACGAATTTTGGGTAATGTATTCACGTCAAACACCAAAGGCGGCACAGGTACATGAAACTTGATACGTATCTGATTGGGCTGGCTTGTCCGCTTTATTGCCACCGGTTGTAAAGGTTTGAATTCCTTCTTTTTGATTTGTGTCTGAAAATAAACCTTACCCAGCATCTCCCCGTACCAACGATAACCATTAGCATCGAGATGCCCGCCCCTGTCTGTCATCGGATAAATGGGGCCCGCACAGATAATATCCGGATTTTCGTTAGCCGCCTCAAGTTGTGCCATAGAAATGGAAAGCGTATCCCGCATATATTGCGCACCGGTCTGATAGGTTATAAATACCGGTTTCTTCTTCTGTCCGTATCGTGACAATATATCATCCTGCATGTTGTTTTTCAACTGCAACAACAAAGCTTTGTATTCTTCCCTGTCTGTTGTATTCGGCACATCGGCACGCATTCCCTTATCTTTATTGGGACTGTAATTAAACTCACCCTGCATCCAAAAAATAACCGGGCAATAGAGATTGCTATTCTGGCTTCGGGCAACTTCAGCACCATAATCCAATGAACGGAGAAAGTCCTTATAATAAGAACGTATTTCCGACTCTTTCGACAATTCTTCCACACTGGCACCACTGACGCCTACCGAAGTCGCCAGAATTTTATCCATCTTCGGTCGCTTCAAACGGATATGATTGACAGCCGCCAATAACGGGCACTCGGCTATCGTCCCTGCCGAACGGCTCTTCACATCCTTCCCAGTGAGAAAGCTCGAAGCGATATTGCCTGTCAACGGATTAAACACATATTCCCGGGAATTTCCATAGTTTATCCATACTTGATTGCCAATCATATAATTACCTTCCACATTCTCCGTAGAAAGTACCGGATAAGACTGATGCCCGGTAGACAAACTCTGCCCGTTCATTATTATATGAACATAGGTGTCTTTCTTTTCTGTACCCGGCACTGCCGCCTTTTCAACAGTAACTGCTGAAACTAAAGACGGACAGTAGCCAAAGAAGACAAGGCTTCCCGCTAAAAACAAATTTCGTATTCTCATATTTTGCTCTATTTAATTCTCAAACAAGCTCAACTATACTTATTTCTTTCTATTTCTTATCGAAATTCAAACCAATCGATGTTCAAGGCACTGAGTATATGAATTTTCATCGTATGAGTGCCGGGGGATAATTGCACATTCGATACTGTAAAGTCATTATAAGTATTCCAGTTCCCCGTAGTTGTGGAAACGGCATCCAACTGCGTCCCGCCATCAAAAGAGAGAGCAAACTTACCGCCATTTTCTGCTGCCGCGCGAACCTTGACACTGGAAATTTTCTCCTGAACGTTAAACGTATATTGAATCCAGTCGCCACCGGAAGTATTACTGATATGGACAACATTATTACTTGCACTGATAGCCACCCCCTGGTCGCTCCTGTAAGATTTGAAATTGCCGGACGAACCGTTCTTGAAACTATATTGTCCTTCGTCAAAGTCCTCAGCCTGAATGACACCAGGCACCTGGCTGTATCCCGCACCGAACTTTATCCAGTCCATGTCAATATCCCCGCCCTTAATACGAAAGTCGATATATTGCTCGCCTGTTTCCAGCTCAACAGGATATACAAAAGTCTCATTCCATACACCGGCAGAACCGCTCAAAGAAATTTCCCCCGTTTTATATACCCCATTGATGGCAATACGGAATTTACCGCCCGAACGCTTCTGAAACATTCTGCAAGTGATGCCATAACGTCCCGCTTCCCTGACATTAATCGAATAACGTACCCATTCACCGGACTTCATTCCTTTAAGATACGTAACCCCATTTTGTGTCTCCTGCTTCATTCCGCCTTCCGACGGATTCTTATGATACCCATAATGTTCACCGCCCGCATTATAGTCCTCTGCCTGAATCACCACAGACGGCGACATCTTTACTTCCACGGCCTTTCCACTGCGGGGAATTCCCCAATTCCGTACCATTTTCAACTTATTATTCTGATCATATTCAATCGGGTCTACACAGACCGAACGTAAAGCTCCTTTTCCCGAATGATTAGCCGTATGGTAGAACGAATACCAACGCCCGTTATACTCAACAATAGAACCATGCGCCGTTTCTTCACCATGAGGATACATATATGCACCACATGGAGTATACGGGCCTAAAGGATTGTTGGACATAGAATACTGCATCCGGTTACCGCCCTGGCTGGCCGCATGATTGTCCGAATGGCTCAAATAGTACTTACCTCTATATTTATGCACCCAAGGAGCTTCATGAAAATCGGTAAAACCGGTCAGAGGCATCATTACCCCATCCAGCTTAGTCCAGTCATCCTTACGTAACTTAGCGCCCCAACAACCTTTGCCGGCACCGCTGGTATAAATATAAGGCTGTCCGTCGTCATCGACAAATACACAAGGGTCAATCGTAGAAGGAATACCGTCAATCACTCCTTTCACCCTGAACTTCGCGGCAGGTTCTTTGCTCGTTGCCACAAAAATGCGCCATGTATTCGCGTCAATCTTATGAGGGAAATAAAAATAGTACAATTGGTCTTCCTTATTATACGCACAATCAGGAGCCCACATAAAGCCGTCGATACCCATGCCTACGTGCGCTTTTACAGTAGCCGAGTTCATTATCTCTCCATGGTCTGTCCAGTTTTTCATATCCGTAGTAGAGAAAACATGGTACCTGTCCATGCGGTCACATCCCTGTGTCGGTTCCATGTCGTGTGAAGCATAGACATACAGTCTTCCGTCCGCCCAAACATGTGCCGAAGGGTCGGCTGTATAAAGCGTTCCCGTAAATGAGTTCTGAAACATCTGAGAGGAGAAATTGACGAACAACGGATTATGTTCATAATAGCCGTATCTGGGATATTCAAACTGGGAACCGTCCACTTTATCTCCTGTATATTCTCCGGTACGTGTAAATACGAACTTATCCAGATTGATGCTGCCCGTAGTGTACCACCTCAAGACATGCTTTCCTTCACTCAATTGCACATTCGTCACCTTGACCGAATGTGAAAAGACGCTCCAGTCATCTTCCGGCGAATCGACTATCTGACCGGCGGATTTCCCGTCCACCTCAAAATAAAAACTGGTCTTTCCGCCACCCGACACACAATATGTTTCAATAGAGTAAGCCCCTGCCTGAGTGACCTGCAATGTATAACAAAGCCAGTCACCATTATTGATATTACCAATATTAATGACCGTTCCGCTCTTGCTGATGGCAACTCCCTTTTCTGTACGATAATCCTTGTAGTTTCCAGCCGTGCTGTTTTTGAAGTTGAAAGAGATGTCCTGTCCGCCGTCATCAAAGTCCTCGGCTTCTATCGTAGCGGGGACTCCCGAAATCACAAACAAACTATTTCCTTCCTGGTCTTTCTTAAACGGAACTCCCCGATAATTGGCCAAGTATTCCTCGCAGCTTATCCCATTATCATAACGGTCGTCCACGTACTCATATTCATCATCACTATCCCCATCTTTCCCGGAATCATCATTGATGGATGAACGTTCTTCCTTACAAGCAACATTCAAGACGACTAATCCGCTAAAGAAGAGCGGAAGAAAATATCTCAAAGCAAATAATAAATTGTGTCTCATAGTTTTTCATTTTTATCAAATAACATTTATCATATCTGTATTTGCAAAGATAAATGGAGCCGGTTTCCTACTTTATTAAAACCGGATTAACCGGAGATTAAAAAACAATTAAATCGCTTAAAATGCCGTTTTTCATCTAAAATCCACCCGGACAACAGACGGAAACCAAAATAAAAAACATTCTTGCCCACAAGTTTTTTTAGTCCCGCAAAGTTGACAACCAAACCTTGCTTTTCTTCATTATTTTGAAGAAAAACGAGCGTTTTGTGCAATTAATCACTTTTTAATCCCAGATTAATTCTTTTCCTTCCCCCTTTTTAATGCTTTTCCCTTTACTTTGCCACAAACTAATAATATCAGAAAAACTATTAATGTATAAATATGAAGAAGAATCTAATCCTATTGTGCAGTCTGCTGGCTAGTTTTACCTTACAGCCCATACAGACGAATGCACAAACAGTTACTAACGGACAAAAGTTACTTTATCCCTACCCTTTTGCTCCCAGCGAGGGCTTAGTGAATAAAACCGAGAAAGAACACCGTCAAGAAATTTGCCTGAACGGCTACTGGGATTTTCAACCTGTTGCTTTACCGAAGGACTACAAACAAGGGAAAGGAACAGCTCCCGAATTGCCACTCCCGAAAGAAGGCGACAGTTGGAGTGCGACACGCATCAAAGTTCCTTCTCCATGGAATATCAACTCTTTCGGTTATCGTGATTTAGAGGGGCCCGACCATCGCAACTATCCTTCTTACCCGAAAGAATGGGAACAGGTAAAAATGGCATGGATGAAGAAGAACATCACCATCCCCGCCAACTGGACAGGTCAGCAAATCAAACTTCACTTTGAAGCCGTCGCAGGATATTCCGAAGTCTATGTCAATAAGAAAAAGTTAGGCGAGAATTTCGATTTGTTCCTACCTTTCAGCTTCGACATCACGGATAAAGTGACTCCCGGTGAAACCGTGGAAGTACTCGTAGGAGTACGCAGCCAGTCTTTATTTGAAGATAACTCGACTATCGGTCGCCGTATCGTTCCGGGCGGTTCCATGTGGGGATACCATATCAACGGTATCTGGCAAGATGTATATCTGTTGGCATTGCCCCAAATACATATAGAAGATGTATATGTGAAACCGCTGGTTTCCAAGAATACATTGGAAATAGAAGTAACCCTGAAGAATAAAACCACCCAGAAAGCCAACATACAACTGCAAGGCAATGTAAAAGAATGGATAAACTGTGCCGGAACGGACATTAATTCCGCTCCCGTTCCTGCTTGGACATTGGGTACGGAAGCGTTACAGGTAGCTCCGCTCAAAGTTTCGCTGGCAGCCAATGAAACACAGAAAGTCACTTTACAAGTACCTGTCGGCAAGAATACGCTCCAATACTGGACTCCCGAACAACCGAACCTGTATGCCTTGTTACTTTCCATAAAAGACAAAAAACAGACTGTCGATACGAAATACGAACGCTTCGGCTGGCGTGAATGGACATTGCAAGGAACTACACAATGTCTGAACGGCGAACCTTATGCATTGCATGGAGACTCCTGGCACTTTATGGGTATCCCGCAAATGACACGCCGCTACGCATGGGCATGGTTCACTGCCATTAAGGGCATGAACGGAAACGCAGTCCGCCCGCACGCACAGGTCTATCCCCGCTTCTATATGGATATGGCCGATGAAATGGGTATCTGCGTACTGAATGAAACCGCCAACTGGGCAAGTGACGGCGGACCGAAACTAGATTCGGAACACTTTTGGGAATCATCAAAAGAACATCTGAAACGTTTTGTCTTGCGTGACCGCAACCATGCTTCCGTCTTCGGATGGAGTGTCAGCAACGAGAATAAACCTGTTATCCTGCATGTATATAACCGTCCCGAACTAATGCCCACCCAACAAAAGGCATGGGAAGAATGGCGCGACATCGTACGCCTATATGACCCTACCCGTCCCTGGATTTCATCTGACGGTGAGGACGACGGCAACGGCATACTACCCGTAACCGTAGGACACTATGGAGACATCAACTCCATGAAAAACTGGATTAACATCGGCAAGCCTTGGGGTATCGGCGAACACAGCATGGCTTACTATGGAACACCGGAACAAGTATCCAAATACAATGGAGAACGTGCTTACGAATCACAGGAAGGACGTATGGAAGGACTGGCAAACGAGTGTTACAACCTGATAGCCAACCAACGCCGGATGGGTGCTTCATACACCACTGTCTTCAATATGGCATGGTATGCATTGAAACCGCTCCCACTCGGCAAGAGAGATGTAACGAAAACGCCTTCCGTGACGGAAGACGGCGTATTCTTCGGCGAATACAAAGAAGGGGTTTCGGGCGTGCAACCCGAACGTGTAGGCCCTTATTGCACGACATTCAATCCCGGTTACGACCCAACCTTGCCACTCTATCAGGAATGGCCGATGTATAGCGCTCTGCGTGCCGCCAACGCTCCGGGAGAACCGGCATGGTCACCTTACGCCACAATCGACAAAGAACAATACAAGGCCCACGAAGCCACAAATGCAACCGGGAATTATAAAGAAGTAGTATACGTGGGCAATCCGGACAGCAAAGTAAAACAACTGATGGACGCACAGGGAGTAACATTCGCTTCAAAAATAACTACTCCTTCCTCACTGCTTTATATCATAGACGGTAGCCGCGCATTAGATGCCGCCACCCAAAAAGAACTGCAAAAGCAGCTTGCCAAAGGCGCAGATGCATGGATTTGGGGAATTACACCGGAAACCGTAGGAAGATACAACGAGATTCTACCGCTTCCGGTAGCCTTAGACCCGCTGAAACGTTCTTCTTTCCTACCTGTGCAGAAAGCATGGATGCATGGGCTCAACAACTCCGACTTCTATTTCTGTGAACTTCAAAAGGCGGATGCTTCCGAGTATTCACTGAAAGGCGCATTCGTAGAAGAAGGCGATGTCCTACTGAACGCCTGCAAGACAGACTGGCGCAAGTGGAACAAACGACCGGAAGAAATCAAGACAGCCGGAACAATCCGCAGTGAATACGAATGTACGTCCGCCACTCCGGTGTTTGTCAAATACCGGGAAGGCGCTTCCACTTTCTATTTAAATACACTAACCGAGTTCGCCAATTCAGAAAAAGGATACAATACCCTGAGCGCTATCTTGAAGAACGCAGGAATCCAGTCCCAAAAGCCGGAAATCGACATTAACGAAGTCTTTTTCCTGCGCGACGAGCAGATGAACTTCCCGGTAGCCACCAAAGATAAATTCGTGAAGGAGAATGACAGCCGGACATTGGAATTTTATGTATTCAGCCCGCGTCCCCTGGACGACCTGCTGATAGAGCCTAATATGCCGAAACTCTCACTGATGTTGAAAGCGAAGAAACGCGAACTGTTCATTAATGACAAGCCTTATACAAGCGTATCGCACAATGGGCGGAATGAAATAATCTATAAAGAGCTTCCTCTATTGCAAGGCTGGAACAAGTTAGTCATTAAAATAGGAGAAGGCGACCGGAATGACTTTACCGGATTTTTCAAATGTGACAACAAACAGGATTTTCTTCCGACTTTAAAAGCTGCCTTCATCAACCCGGAAGCCAAATAAAATAGGATTAGAAACAACTAAAAATAGAAAGCAACCATGAGAATTACACATTTCTTCGCTACCGCAACAATTGTTGCCATGCTAAGCGGATGCAATGGCGGACAGTCGCAGAGCTCCAACAAGGAGCCTGTCGACTATGTCAATCCGTACATAGGTAATATCAGCCATCTGCTGGTTCCTACATTCCCTACCATCCAACTACCGAACAGTATGCTCCGCGTCTATCCCGAACGCGCCGACTATACAACCGAGTTGTTAAACGGACTGCCTCTGATTGTCACCAATCATCGCGAACGTTCCGCGTTCAACCTCAGCCCCTATCAGGGAACGGAGCTCCGCCCCATCATTACTTACAACTATGATAACGAGCGTCTCACCCCCTACTCATACGAAGTAGACCTGGACGACAACCGCATGAAAGCAGAGTATGCCCTTTCCCATCAATCCGCCCTTTACCGGATAACCTTTGAAGCGGACAAACCTGCCTATATCATTGTCAACTCCCGCAATGGCTCTATCCATGTAGGGGAGAACTTTATCAGCGGACATCAGCAACTGAGCGACAACACCAATGTATATGTATATATCGAACCGCAGGAAAAACCGGTAAGCACCGGCATCCTGAACGACGGTGTAATCGAAGCCAGCAAAGACAATGCAGAAGGCATAAACGCTTGTGCGGCATGGCGTTTCGCCGATGGAACAACAACAGTCAGCCTTCGTTACGGCATCTCTTTCATCAGCGAAGAACAGGCTGAAAAAAATATGCGCAATGAACTGAAAGACTACAACATAAAGAATCTGGCAAAAGCAGGGCGACAGATATGGAATGATGCCTTAGGCTCTATCAAAGTAGAAGGAGGAACAGAAGACGACAAGACCGTATTGTACTCTTCATTATACCGTACTTTCGAACGTCCTATCTGCATGAGCGAAGCCGGCGGCCGCTACTTCAGCGCCTTCGACGGCAAAGTACATGACGACAACGGTACACCTTTCTATAACGACGACTGGATTTGGGACACCTACCGCGCCGCCCACCCGCTTCGCACACTCATCGACCAGAAAAAAGAAGAAGATATTATCGCTTCTTTCCTGTTGATGGCGGAACAGATGGGAACGATGTGGATGCCTACCTTCCCCGAAGTGACAGGCGACTCACGCCGTATGAACTCCAATCATGCCGTCGCCACCATAGCCGACGCCCTTGCCAAAGGCTTGAACATAGATGCGTCAAAAGCCTACGAAGCCTGCCGGAAAGGAATTGAAGAGAAAACTCTCGCCCCTTGGTCGGGAGCCGCTGCCGGATGGCTGGATGAATTCTACCGTGACAACGGATATATCCCCGCCCTTCGCCCGGACGAAAAAGAAACCGACCCGAACGTGCATCCTTTTGAAAAGCGTCAGCCCGTCGCCGTCACTTTGGGAACCAGCTACGACCAATGGTGCCTTTCACGCATCGCGGACGCATTAGGCAAAAAAGACGAAGCCGCCCACTACCTGCAATGTTCTTACAACTACCGGAATATCTTCAATAAAGAAACAAGTTTCTTCCACCCGAAAGATAAGGAAGGCAACTGGATTACTCCATTCGACTACCGTTACTCAGGCGGTATGGGCGCCCGTGAATACTACGGAGAAAACAACGGCTGGGTATATCGTTGGGACGTCCCCCACAATGTAGCCGACCTCGTCAACCTTATGGGCGGAAAAGAACAGTTCATCGCCAACCTCGACCGTACTTTCAGCGAACCGCTGGGACGCAGCAAATATGAATTCTATTCAAAACTCCCCGACCACACAGGCAACGTCGGACAGTTTTCCATGGCAAACGAACCGTCATTGCACGTACCTTATCTCTACAACTACGCAGGCCAGCCCTGGAAAACCCAGAAACGTATCCGCCAAATGCTGAAAACCTGGTTTCGCAATGACCTTATGGGAATGCCGGGAGACGAAGACGGCGGTGGTATGACTTCATTTGTAGTTTTCTCCTCACTGGGCTTCTACCCTGTCACTCCGGGAATGCCCGCCTACAATATCGGGAGTCCTCTTTTCACCAATGCAAAGGTGACCCTTAGCAACGGTTCCGTATTTGAAATCGAAGCTCCGAACGCTTCCGAAGAGAATAAATATATCCAGTCGGCTACACTGAACGGTCAGGAATGGGAGAAACCCTGGTTCAGCCACGATGATTTGAAAAACGGTGGAAAATTAGTATTGAAAATGGGCAATAAGCCGAATAAGGCATGGGGCAGCGGAATCAATGCCGCTCCACCCTCAGCAGACAGTAAATAAGCTACAACCGGTTTATATGAAGATGTCGCAATATAGAATTTTCATTTCCTGCATTCTATTTTGGGACATCTTCATTTTTCATAAAACGTATGATAGATAGTAATGCCAAATGTTTGTTTCAAAGTATTGCCCCATAAATAACTCCCATTTCTTGGGGATATCATACAGTTTTTTGTATTTTTGCACTATAAACAGAGTACTATGAAATATCAACTGCAAATTTTGCTCTTCGTCCTGCTTTGCACGGTAGGTAAAGTGGACGCATCTTCTTTGTATGATTATGGTCTTTCTCTCAAATCCCATACAGTGCCGGGAGTAGAGAGAACCACCTTGTACTTGGATGATAACCAACCTTTCTCTATAAAAAACGACTTCATCATTTCCTTTCAGATGTATGTACGGGCAGGCGAACCCGACTTTGGTTCCATTCTCCATCTGCATACAAATACGAACCAGTTTATCCGCTTCTCATTTGTCGCAGGTGAAGAAAGGCATTTTCCGGCATTGGTGCTCAACGAAGGTATCGTGAACATAAACAGCCCCATAGAACGGGAAAAATGGCTGGATGTATCTTTGCACCTACGCCTGAAAGACAACGTTATCGAAGTAGATTACGACAACAAGAAAATATCGGCAATGGCTCCCCTGCAAGGAGTGAAAAGCGTAACGGCTTCATTCGGACAGATGCAACAATACCTGGCAGACGTAGCTCCTATCGACCTGAGAAACATAACCATCACACAAGATGGAAAACAGATACGAGAATGGAAACTGTGGAAACACAATGACGATGTCTGCTATGATGAAATAGAAGAGGCCGTGGCACGCGCAGTCCATCCTCTATGGCTGATAGACAATCATATCGAATGGAAACTTATCCACCAGGCTAAAATTCCGGGAAAACTGAACATAGCCTTTAACGTCCGCGACGCCTTGTTTTATATCGTCAAATCCCAGTCTATTGATATTTTAGATGAAAACGGAGTCCTTCAAAAAGAAGTAACCATACGCGGCGGTTATCCGGCTGTCGAGTCTCCCAACCATCTTATATACGATACATTAAGCAACCGGTTAGTCTCTTATTTCCCGAAAAAAGGCACAACTTCCAGCTTCTCGTTCGATACGGAGAAATGGAGCAACGAGGTACGCAATACGGAAGAAGCCTCTAACTACAACCATGCCAGGGCATTTAATCCGGCAGACTCTTCTTTCTATTTCTTCGGAGGCTATGGTTTCTACCAATACCGCAATGACCTCTATCGGATGAAGTCCGGCAGCGGCAAAGTAGAACAGATAGAATACGAACGCCCCCTCTATCCCCGCTACTCGGCAGCTATGGCGGTGGTAGGCGATGAACTATATATCTTTGGCGGCAGAGGAAACAAGTACGGCAAGCAGGAACTAAGCACTCACTACTATTGGGGCTTGTGTGCCATCAATCTGAAAACCAAGCAATCACGTATCGTCTGGCAAAAAGACAACCCCAAAGCGGATGGCACAATTATGGCTTCATCCATGTATTTCGAACCATCGGACAGTACCTTCTACGCCGTCTCGACAAATAAAGGGGGCGTATTGTGGAAGATTTCGATGAAAGACTCCGTTTACACGGAAGTCTCCAAGCCTATATATAATGAATCGACTTATCAAGACTGCGACTTCAGCCTATATACTTCTCCGTCACATGGGAAACTGTTCCTGGTATTGGATAAGATACTAAGCAACCATACACACGATGTAGCTATCTATTCCATCAATATGCCGCTCGTGAATGAAATGGATATCCGGCAGTCCACGACTGAAGAGGATACCGGCAACTGTTGGTATATCTATGTCATCGGTATCATCCTGCTTGCCCTAGGTGGTTTTGTATTCTACCGCTTGAAATGCAAGAACAAGAAGGAAGAAGCACCTTCCCCCAAGAAAATCGCAGAAAGTCCAGCTATGACAGAAACCGGAAAAGTTCCAAACCAACCGGAACCAACAGAGTATAAGACGACATCGAAAAGAGAAATAATGCAAGATACAGAACCAGTTTTCACTGAAACGATGAACTATTACGACCGTAGCCGTGCATCAATTTCTTTACTGGGTTGTTTCAACGTACGCGATAAAGATGGAAATGACATCACTTCCAACTTTACCCCCCGTTTGAAACATATGCTTATCCTGCTCATACTTCATACGGAAAAAAATGCCCAAGGCATCTTAGCTTCCAAGACCACGGAAATATTATGGCCGGACAAGGAAGAAACAGCCGCCCGTAATAACCGTAACGTAAACCTGCGCAAGCTACGGGTACTCTTGGAAAGCATCGGAGATATGGAAGTCATGATAGAAAACAATTTCCTGCGTATCAAATGGGGAACTGATGTTTTCTGTGATTACCACACTCTGATTGCCTGTACCAAACAATTCGAGCAGGAGAAAAGTGAAGAACTGTTGAACCGGATTCTGGAATTACTGCTATACGGCCCTTTACTCCCCAACACGATTCTCGATTGGCTGGACGACTTTAAGGACGACTATTCCAGTTATTCCATTGACTTGCTGAAGAACTTGCTGGACATTGAAATCAGCCGGAACCATCAGGATATGATTATCCGCCTTGCCGACATCATGTTCCTGCACGACCCGCTGAATGAAGAAGCATTGGCAGCCAAGTGTTCCGTACTAGTCGCACAAGGAAAGAAAGGTATTGCCCGAAACCTGTACGACCGCTTCTGCAAAGAGTATCATGACTCCATGGGTGAAACTTATAAAGTCCCCTTTGCCGACTTATAACCCGGACGACAAGCTATTTTTTAATTAAATTTTCTCTCCCTTTTCCCTGAACCACCGATAAACTTATCAAGATTTAGAGAAAGGGGAGTTTCTTTTCATACATTCCACACCACAAGCCTGAATAAACCGAGTGATATTCCTCTTTGCTCATAACTTTATTTTCACTTAATACAAAAGGTAAGCATCTGTTTGTGAAGGATTATAAGAAAAAAAAGACTTAATTCACATTTAATTGTTTTTTAATCCCCAATTAATCGCAAACACCACGCTTTTTTTATCGGTTCACAGTTCTTTTGCTGAAAATTAATCTTAAAAACAGAACTGTATTATGAAAGAAGAAAGAACACCTTAATCTAATTCGAATGACGAAGCCTGTAATAAAAGCAGGTTCCCTCATCCGACTGATTCTTAAATTTAGTGATTATTCATAAATAAATTCATGAAAAGCATGAAACAACGATTTTCTCAGCACATGAGATACTATGAAAGAAGTCTCATTTTAGTTTTAATGCTGTTCAGTGCTTCGGTGATGCAGGCGCAGAACCGGACAGTTAAAGGAACAGTATCCGATGCACAAGGTGAGCCTATTATCGGTGCTAATGTAGTGATAGTAGGTGGTACAAAAGGTGTAATAACCGACCTTGATGGTAAATACTCTATTCAAGTCCCGGAAAACGGCGCCGTGTTGAAATTCTCCTATATCGGTTTTAAGACAAAATCATTCAATGTAGTAAAAGGAAAAAATGTATTGAATGTAACTCTGGAAGAAGACGCCGTCATGTTGGAACAGACCGTAGTAACAGCCATGGACTTGCGCCGTGATGAAAAATCACTTTCCACCGCTTTCCAGAAGATGGACGTGGAAACTCAAATCCTACGTTCCTACCCCGGCAAACACCACCTCCATGTATCAGACTGCTTACTCCTGGACGAACAGTGTTTCCATAGAACGCGCCACCGAACATGTCTCCACCCGTATCGGCTTCACCAACCTGCGGAGTGACGACGTATTGGAAGGATTGAACAACCTTACCCGTAACGCTTTCAACGTGCGTTCCAATGTGAAACTGACAAAGTCACTGGACGTCGACCTGAACGGTCGCTATACGCACGAGAATGTAAAAAACCGTTCTTACCGTAACAATTCCGACCGTAACCCTATCTATACACTTATGGATATGCCCCGTGACCTTTCCATACAGGAAATGTATCCCTGGAAAGACGAGAACGGAAAACCGACCGCCCTTCAATTCAAAAGCCCGGTATGGATGCTGAACGAGCTTTCCAACCAGGATAAGAAAGAATGGTTGCTGGCGGACGTAACGGTCAACTACAAAATCACTAAAGACCTGAAACTGCGTTTGAAAGCCGCCCTCGACCTGAACATGAAAGAAGGATACGAATTTCGCAATATGTACACTCCGGGGGATGCCGACGGATTCTACAAGGAGTTTACCGAAAAATCACGCAACTATACTTACGAAACCATGCTTTCTTACAACAAGACCTGGAAAGACTTCAACATATCCGCCAGTGTGGGTGCCAACTCGCAGGACTTCCTGTTCAAGAAACAAAACTCGGAAATCGGCACATTGGCTACTTCCGACTTTATCTCTCTCACCAACAACGGTGCTACTGTCAAATCATGGCCGGAGTATAACGCGAAGAAAAAGCAGGCTGTCTACGGAACCGCCAGCATAGGTTACAAAGATTTCATCTACGTAGACGTAACCGGACGTAACGACTGGTCGTCTGCCCTGCCTTCCGACAACCGTTCTTATTTCTACTCCTCTTACGGTGTCAGCTTCGTACTGACGGAGCTAGTGAAGAGCATTCCTAAAGACTGGTTATCCTATGCCAAGATTCGTGGTTCTTACGCCAAGGTAGGTAACGATACCGGCTTCGACCAGTTGCTGAACGGATTCAGCTACAATACTTCTTATCTGGGAGACATGGCATGGTTTGAAAGCGAGAACAAGCGCAAGACCAACTCATTGAAACCGGAAAGCACTACATCTTTCGAGACAGGTTTGGACCTTCGTTTCCTGAAAGACCGCGCTTCCTTAAGTTTCACCTACTACAACAAGAACACCAAAAACCAAATTCTGACTTCCACCATCAACGGTGTAAGCGGCTATGGAGAAGCCTTGTTCAATGCCGGTGAAGTTAAGAACTGGGGATATGAAGTAACACTAGGTGTCGTTCCTTTCAGAAATAAAGACTGGGAATGGAAAGTAGACATCAACTGGGCTAAAAACAACTCGGAAGTGGTTTCACTGGCCAACGGTATGGACTACATGACACTGACTACCGTACAAAACAGCGTGGAACTGCGCATTGTGAAAGGTGAGCCGCTAGTCAGCCTCTACTGCCGCGAGCCGTGGAAGACCAATGACGAAGGACAAGTGTTGGTGGGAGCCAACGGTCGTCCCTTGTCAGGCGAAGCTAAATTCCTTGCCAGCGTAGAGCCGAAATGGACAGGCAGTATCCGTACTTCCCTCCGTTGGAAAGATTTGACTTTCTCCGCCATGTTAGACATCCGTATGGGCGGGCACGTATGGTCGGAGACAGCTTTCCAGTCTTCCCGAAACGCGCAAGCCATCATGTCACT
>OLIT01002150.1_pt1 | contig 15013 bp, 8 predicted proteins | sample 1601341 | NCBI WGS metagenome assembly OLIT01 (sample SAMEA2452121, study PRJEB22498) | human gut metagenome | biome: human feces; feature: human gut; material: feces | place: Australia | collected 2012
ACGCTGCACCGAATGGGTGCAGTCCATCACCACGGTCGGAGCGATGCGCAGCATTTCCGCAATATTGCGGAAATCGACGACGAGGTTGTTGTAGCCGAACGAGTTGCCGCGCTCGGTCAGCCAGATGTCACCGGCCCCCGCCTCGCGGGCCTTTTCGTAGGGGTAGCGCATGTCCGCGCCCGAAAGGAACTGGGCCTTTTTGACGTTCACCGTTTTGCCGGTCCGGGCTGCGGCGACCACCAGATCGGTCTGGCGGCAGAGGAACGCCGGAATCTGGATCACGTCGACGACCTCGCCGACGGGTGCGGCCTGCCACGATTCGTGGATGTCGGTGAGCAGCCGCAGCCCCCACTTCGCCCGCACGTCCGAAAGCATCTGCAACCCCTTATCGAGTCCCGGGCCGCGGAACGACGATATGGAGGTGCGGTTGGCCTTGTCGAACGAGGCCTTGAAGATGATTTCCGTGCCGAGGGTGCGGTTGATGGCCGCAAGCCTTTCGCCCACGGCGTCCAGCAGTTCGGCCGATTCGATGACGCACGGACCTGCGATAAATTTTATTGCCATAAAATTTGAATTAAAAATTAAAAATTAAAGATTAAGAATTCCGGAGAATTTTCAATCCCTAATTTTTCATTCTTCATTTTTAATTTTTAATTGGAGGAAGCGTTCCGCTTTCTCCAGGTCTTCGGGCGTGTCGATGCCGATGGTCTCGACCTCCGAAATCCCCACGCCGATCTTGTAGCCGTTCTCCAGCCAGCGCAGCTGTTCAAGCGATTCGGCCAGTTCAAGCGGCGACTGCGGCAACGCCGTCACCGCCCGCAGCACATCGGCGCGAAAGGCGTAAAGCCCGATATGCTTGTAGAACGTGTGGCGCGCAAGCCACTCTTCGCGCGGAACGCCCCGCAGGTAGGGAATCACCGAGCGGGAAAAATAGATGGCCCGCGACTGCGCGTCGAGGACCACCTTGGGCGAGTTGGGATTTTCGAGGGCCGCCAGTCCGTCAGCCTCGGTGAAGGGTTTCACGAGCGTGGCGATGTCGGTCGCGGGGTCGTCGAAACAGCGTTTCACGGCCTCCAGCTGCGAGGGACGGATAAAAGGTTCGTCGCCCTGCACGTTGACCACCACGTCGTATTCGCGGCCCTGCTTGCAGTAGGCCTCCCAACAGCGGTCGGTGCCGCTCCGGTGGTCCGGGGAGGTCATTTCGACCCGTCCCCCGAAGGCCCGCACGGCGTCGCGGATGCGCTCGTCGTCGGTGGCCACCACGGCATCGTCCAGCACGCCGGCGACCTGCTCGTAGACCCGCTGGATGACGGGCTTGCCGCCCAGCCGCGCCAGCGGCTTCCCGGGAAAGCGCGTCGAAGCGTAGCGCGCGGGGATGATTGCCAAAAAATTCATAATTCAAAATTCATAATTACAGCCTCCCGTTTTTTCGTCAGGGCGGATGCAATCCGGGACTTCGTGAAACCGGCAAGACAGAAGCATACACGGGGTATGTGGCTGCCGAAGCCGACGAAGGAAGCGCCAGAGTTCGCCGCCATCACGAAAAAACTATTCCAGAGCCAGCTGCAACACCTCCTCGTTGGTCTTCACGTAATGGAACGTGAGGCCCGCGATATATTCGGGTTTGATCTCGGCGATGTCCTTGCGGTTCTCCTCCGAGAGGATCAGCTCGGTGATGCCGGCGCGTTTGGCGGCCAGGATCTTCTCCTTCACGCCGCCCACGGGCATCACCCGTCCGCGGAGCGTGGTCTCGCCCGTCATGGCGATACGCTCCTTCACCTTGCGGCCCGTATAGCTCGACACGATCGAAGTGACCATCGTGATGCCGGCCGAAGGACCGTCCTTCGGGATCGCACCCTCGGGAACGTGGATGTTGATGTCGTTCGTTTCGAACAGCTTGGGGTCGATGCCCAGCTCCTTGTAGTGGGCCATCGTCCACTCGTGGGCGATCGTCGCCGACTCCTTCATCACGTCGCCCAGGTTGCCCGTGAGGCTCACCTTGCCCTTGCCGGGCGTCAGCACCGACTCGATGTAGAGGATGTCGCCGCCGACCTCGGTCCACGCAAGGCCCGTCACGACACCCGTCATGCCGCCCACTTCGTACTCCTCCTTGAGGAACTTGGGCATGCCGAGGATTTTCTCGACGTCCTTCATCGAAATCTCGGGCGCGAAAGCCTCGTCGAAAGCGATCTGTTTGGCGCGGGCGCGGGCGATCTTCGCCAGATTCTTGTCCAGCGAACGCACGCCGGCTTCGCGCGTATAGCAGGCGATGACGTTCTCGACGACCTCCGGGGTCATCGTCATCTCCTGTTCCTTGATGCCGTGGGCCTCGCGCTGCTTGGGCAGCAGGTGGTCCAGCGCGATGCGCACCTTCTCCTCCAGGAGGTAACCGGCGATGTTGATCATCTCCATGCGGTCGCGCAGCGCCGGGGCGATATTGGCCACGTTGTTGGCCGTGGCGATGAACAGCACCTTCGACAGGTCGTACTCCATGTCGAGGTAGTTGTCGTGGAACGTGGTGTTCTGCTCCGGATCGAGCACCTCCAGCAGGGCGCTCGACGGGTCGCCGTGATTCGAAACGGTCACCTTGTCCACCTCGTCAAGGATGATGACGGGGTTCGACGAGCCGCACCGCTTGATGGTCTGGATGATCCGGCCCGGCATGGCGCCGATGTAGGTGCGGCGGTGTCCGCGAATCTCCGACTCGTCGTGCAGGCCGCCCAGCGAAATACGGCCGAACTTGCGGCCCAGCGCCGCGGCCACCGACTTACCCAGCGAGGTCTTACCCACGCCCGGAGGGCCGTAGAGACAGAGGATCGGCGATTTGAGGTCGCCCTTGAGCTTGATGACGGCCAGGTGCTCCAGCAGCCGCTCCTTCACCTCGTCCAGACCGAAATGGTCGTGATCGAGCTGTTCGCGGGCGCACTTGAGGTCGAGGTTGTCCTTCGTCACATCGTTCCACGGCAGTTCCAGCAGCAGCTGCAGGTAGGTCATCTGCACCGAATATTCGGCCACGGCGGGATTCAGCCGCTCGACCTTCTGCAACTCCTTCTCGAAGGTTTCGCCCACCTCCGCGGGCCAGTTCTTCTTCTTGGCCTCCTCGCGCATCTTCTCGATGTCGGCATCGGCGCCGTCGCCCAGTTCGTCCTGGATCGTACGCATCTGCTGCTGGAGGTAGTAGTCGCGCTGCTGCTTGTCGATCTCCTGCTTGACGCGCTCCTGAATCTGGTTCTTCAGCTCGGCCAGCTGCTGCTCGCGGATCAGGATTTCGAGCAGCTTGCGGGCGCGGGCCAGCAGGCCGGGGGCCTCCAGCAGCGACTGGCGGTCTTCGTCCGTCAGCTCCATGTTGGAGCAGATGAAGTTGATGATACCGCGCTTCGAGTCGATGTTCTTGATGGCGAAAGCCGCCTCCTTGGGCATCGACGGCGACACGTTGATGATGTTCAGCGCCACGTCGCGGATCGAGTCCACGAGAGCCTCGAACTCGATGCTCTTCACATCGGGAGTCGAATCGCGCAGGGCCGTCACCCGGGCCTTGAAATAAGGTTCGGTGGTGATGTACTCCGTGATCTCGACCTTCTCCAGGCCGTTCAGGATCACCGTGAGGTTGCCGTTGGGCATTTCGAGGATCTTGATGATCCGCGCGGCCGTGCCGACCTTGTACATGTCGTCCGGCGCGGGGTCCTCGACGTCGCTTTCGCGCTGCAACACGGCGCCCAGAATACCGCCTTCGGCATTCACGGCGCGCACGAGGTTGATGCTCTTGTCGCGGCCCACCGTGATGGGCGTGATGGCGCCGGGGAAAAGCACCGACGAACGCAGCGTGAGAATGGGTATGATTTCGGGCACTTCGACCTCCTCCACAGGCTCGTCGCCGCCGGTCACGATGGGGATCACGCGGTGATTGCCGTCGAGCAGCTCGGGGACGAGATTCACGTCGTCTACTTCGATGGTTTTGATCTTATCTTTTTTGCTCATAGGATATACAGATATATAATGGTGCAAATATAACGATTTTTTAGAAATTTTATTTTATCTTTGACAGAATGTTAATAACTTTGCATCCCTGAAAACAAAGTAAAATTCAACGCGCCATGCAAATCGCAGACAAATACGCACCGCAGCAGATCGAATCCAAATGGTACGACTACTGGATCGAACAGCATATTTTCCACTCGGAACCCGACCAGCGGGAACCCTACACGATCGTCATCCCTCCCCCCAACGTGACGGGCATGCTCCACATGGGGCACATGCTCAACAACACGTTGCAGGACGTGCTGGTGCGCCGCGCCCGCATGTCGGGAAAGAACGCCTGCTGGGTGCCGGGCATGGACCACGCGTCGATCGCCACCGAAGCCAAGGTGGTAGCGATGCTGCGCGAAAAGGGCATCGAAAAGTCGTCGCTCACGCGCGAGGAGTTCCTCCGCCACGCCTGGGAATGGAAGGAGAAATACGGCGGCGTGATTCTCAAACAGCTGCGCAAGCTGGGCGCCTCGTGCGACTGGGACCGCACGTGCTTCACGATGGACGAAGCCCGCACGGAGAGCGTTCTGCGCGTCTTCTGCGACCTCTACGAGAAAGGCAAGATCTACCGCGGCGTAAGGATGGTCAACTGGGACCCCGCGGCGCAGACGGCCCTCTCGGACGAGGAGGTGGTCTTCAAGGAGTCGCACGGCAAGCTCTACTACCTGCGCTACAAGGTCGAGGGAACCGACCGGGCGATCATCGTCGCCACGACGCGCCCCGAGACCATCCTGGGCGATACGGCGCTGTGCGTCAACCCCAATGACGAGCGTTACAAGTCCCTGCCCGCCGACGCCCGCGTCGTCGTGCCGCTGGTGGGACGGTCGATCCCGGTGATCCGCGACGAATACGTCGACATCGAGTTCGGAACGGGCGCCCTGAAGGTGACTCCGGCCCACGACGTGAACGACTACATGCTGGGCGAGAAATACGGTCTCGAAACGATCGACATCTTCAATGACGACGGCACGATCAACGACAAGGTCGGCATGTACGTCGGCATGGACCGTTTCGACGTCCGCAAACAGATCGAGAAGGACCTCGCCGCGGCGGGCCTGCTCGAAAAGACCGAGGAGTACACCAACAACGTGGGATACTCGGAGCGCACGGGCGTGGCCATCGAGCCGAAACTCTCGATGCAGTGGTTCCTCTCGATGCAGGAGCTGGCCGAACCGGCGACGAAGGCCGTGATGGAGGATGCGATCCGTTTCGTGCCCGAGAAATACAAGAACACCTACCGCCACTGGATGGAGAACATCAAGGACTGGTGCATCTCGCGCCAGCTGTGGTGGGGCCAGCGCATTCCGGCGTACTATCTTCCCAAAGGCGGCTTCGTGGTGGCCCTGACGGCCGAAGAGGCGTTGGAAAAGGCCCGCGAGAAGGCCGGCGACGCCTCGTTGCAGCTGACGGACCTGCGGCAGGACGAGGATGTGCTCGACACGTGGTTCTCGTCGTGGCTGTGGCCCATCTCGGTATTCGACGGCATCCGCTTCCCGGACAACAGGGAGATCGGCTACTACTACCCCACCAACGATCTGGTGACCGGTCCCGACATCATCTTCTTCTGGGTGGCCCGCATGATCATGGCCGGCTACGAATACCGCGGCGAAAAGCCCTTCTCGAACGTCTACTTCACGGGCATCGTGCGCGACAAGATCGGCCGCAAGATGTCCAAGCAGCTGGGCAACTCGCCCGATCCGCTGGACCTGATTGCCCAATACGGCGCCGACGGCGTGCGTATGGCCATGCTCATTTCGTCGTCGGCCGGCAACGACGTGATGTTCGACGAGGCGCTGTGCGAGCAGGGCCGCAACTTCGGCAACAAAATCTGGAACGCCTACCGCCTCCTGAACGGCTGGGCGGTGGACGCCGCAGCGGCGCAAAGCGAGAACAACCGTCTGGCCGTGGCGTGGTTCGGGCAGGCGTTGGGCCGCTCGCTGCGCCAGATCGCCGAGGATTTCAAGTCATACCGCATCTCGGAGGCCTTCAAGGAGGCTTACCGCCTCTTCTGGGACGATTTCAGCGGCTTGTACCTCGAGATGGCGAAGCCCGCCTACGGACAGCCCATCGACGCCCCGACGATGGAGGCGACGAAGGGCTATTTCGACGCCCTGATGCGCGTGCTGCACCCCTTCATGCCGTTCGTCACGGAAGAGATCTGGCAGGACCTCGCGCCCCGCGCCGAAGGCGCTTCGATCTGCGTGGCGCAGATGCCCGAGCCTGCGGCCGAAGACGCCGCGATGCTGGCGCGCTTCGAACTAGCGAAGGAGATCATCACCTCGGTGCGCAACATCCGCAACCAGAAGAGCCTGCCGCAGAAAGAGGCGCTGACGCTCCGGGTCATCGCCGATGAGAACTATCCCGCGGAGTTCGCCCCCGTCGTGATGAAGATGGCCAACCTCACGGCCATCGAGACCGTGGCGGAGAAGGACCCGGCGGCCGCGGCGTTCATCGTCAAGACGACGCAGTACTTCGTGCCGATGGCCGGAAAGATCGACGCCGAGGCCGAGCGCAAAAAACTCGCGGACGATCTGGCCTACTACGAGGGATTCCTCGCCTCGGTGATGAAGAAGCTCTCGAACGAGCGGTTCGTCGCCTCGGCGCCCGAGAAGGTGGTGGCCAACGAGCGCGCCAAGCAGGCCGACGCCGAAGCCAAGATCACGGCGATCCGCGAACAGTTGGCGGCGCTCGAATCCGGCAAATAAGCATTAAAACAGCTATCATGGCCCTACGATACAAACTCCTCCTGTCATGCTGCGCCCTGACCATGACGGCAGCCTGTGCCTATGCCCGGGGATTCAGACTGGAGGGAAGGATCGAGGGACTGCAAGCCGGAGACACCCTCCGTTTCGAGCGTATTCTCCTGCCTTCATGGAAGTACGGCCCGGGATTCGACGTCGTAGTCCGCAAACCGGGCGCATTCCGTCATCGGGGGAAGTCGGAACACGACCAGTACTACCTGATGACCTACCGCCCGAAAGCCGGAAGAGCCGCAGCCGGGGATCGCGGAGGCAAACCCGTCATCGTCAGGCCCGGCGATAGGATCGGCATGACCGGCTCGACGGATGCGATCTATTATTGCCGTCTCGGCGGAGGAATTTACGACGAGCCCATGCTGTCGAGCCTGCTGGCGGTCGATGATTCGCTCGGCCGGGTCCGGGGGCGTTATCTGGAAAATGCACGGGAAGCGTCGGAGCGGAACGATACGGCAGCCAGCCGGGAATGGGGCGGAAAATTCAACCGATTTTACAACGGCAATCCCGGCGTAGAACGAAAGGATATGCTGCGCAAAGCCTACGAAGCGGCCAATCCGCACGGAAGCCTGTACCTGTTGATCGACAGGATACCCAAGTTGTCGTACACCCCGGCCAAGGAGGCGCGCAGGTTTTACAAGACATTGTCCGAAGGGTTGAAAACGAGCTATTTCGGCCGGATGTACGCAGACTGCATGGCAAGAATGGAACAACTCGCCGAAGGAAAACCGGCGCCGGATTTCACACTGGCAACGACCGAAGACCGTACTGTCGCCAAGGCTGATTTCAAAGGCCGATACCTGCTGCTCTACCATTGGGGATTGTGTCCCGGCTCGATCCATATCGACCGGCAGGTGAGCGATCTGTTCGAAAAGTACAAGGACAAAGGGTTGCAGGTGGTGGGACTGACCGAATCCATCGCCGATATCCGGAGCGTATACGAAAGTCTGCCCGCAGGCAAAAAAACGCCGTCGCCGGGTGTGGACGACATGCGCCCCGTGCTGGCCGGCATGCTGGAACACGGATGGATCGAAGCGGAACTGGAAACCGGTCATCCGGAAAACCGGCAGATCATGGAAACGTATGCCATCGAAGGCCGGCCGTTCTTCGTTCTGATCGGTCCGGACGGCACCATACTGGCACGCAATTACACGAATGCCTTTTACCAGGCGAAAAAGATTCTGGACAAGGAACTGGGCGGAACGGCCGCCGAATGAACCGCGAAACGGCCGGCGGCGGGACGGCAGGCGCAAGCCCCGGAAAACCGGACCGGAACATCCCGTCATAAACTCTATGTTTGATCTCTAATCTACGAATATTTTGTCTCCGATCACCATCTACACCGACGGCTCGGCCCTCGGAAACCCCGGGCCGGGCGGCTACGGCGCAGTGCTTCTCTCGGGACACCACCGCAAGGAGCTGTCGCAGGGATTCCGCCTCACGACCAACAACCGCATGGAGCTGATGGCCGTGTGCGTGGCGCTCGAAACGCTCAAGTTCGAGGGTTCGGACGTGGTCATCTACTCCGATTCGAAATACGTCGTCGACGCCGTTTCGAAAGGCTGGGTCTTCGGCTGGGTCCGCAAGGGATTCGCGGGCAAGAAAAACCCCGATCTCTGGATGCGTTTCCTGCGCGTGTACAACCGCCACAACGTCCGTTTCGTCTGGGTCAAGGGCCACGCCGAAACAGTCGAGAACAACCGCTGCGACTGTTTGGCCGTGGCGGCGGCCAACGACAAGGCGCACTGGCTCGAAGACACGGGCTACGACCCCGCAGAGCGGTAAAACGGGACGCGCCACACCGTTTTTTCGGCAGAAAGTCCACCATAATCCATCGAATTATCGTACATTTTTCGCTTTTCGGGTTATTATTCCTATCTTTACGCCGCTAATTGCGTAACCAACAAACATACGCTCCGAATGTTCAAAACATACATGCGGCTGTTGGGTTTTGCCCGGCCGATCAAGAAATACGCGATCCCCTACTTCTTCTACTCGCTTTTCTACGCGTTGTTCAACTCGCTGACGTTCATGCTGATCATCCCGATCCTGAACACCATGTTCGACGCGAACTACTCCTTCGAATACGTCGAAAAGCTGCCTCCCCTGGAACTCAATCAGGACTACCTCGCAACACTTTTCAACTTCGCCTATTCGCACATCTTCGAACAATACGACCGCCAGAACGTACTGATGCTGCTGGCCATTGTAGCCATCTGCATCAGCCTGATGAGCAACCTGTTCCGCTACCTCGGCGCATGGACCATGGAGAACATGCGCACGCGGACCCTGCAACGCATGCGCAACGAAATGTTCTCGCGCGTGATGGACATGAACGTGGGCTATTTCTCGGACCAGCGCAAGGGCGACATCATTTCGAAAATCACCTCCGACGTGGGCGTGGTGCAGTTCTGCATCACCAACACTCTCCAGGTGTCGTTCCGCGAACCGTTTCTGATCATCGGCTACATCGTGATGATGGTGGCCATTTCGTGGGAGCTGGCCATCTTCTCGGTGCTGTTCCTCCCGGTGGTGGCCCTGCTGATCGGCAGCATCGTGAAGAAACTCCGCCACCCGGCCCGCACCAACCAGCAGCGCATGGGCGAGATGGTCTCGACGCTCGACGAGTCGCTCTCGGGCATCAAGGTCATCAAGAGCTATAACGCCACGGAATACATCAAGCAGAAATACTACGCCATCAGCGCCGACCTGGCGCGCCTGACCCTCTCGATGGCCCGCCGGCAGCAGCTGGCCTCGCCGATGAGCGAGTTCCTCGGCATCACGGCCGTGGGCGTGATCCTCGTCTTCGGCGGTTCGCTCGTGGCCAAAGGCGTGCTCGACCCCGGCGGATTCATCGCCTTCATCGCCATCTTCTCGCAGATCACGCGCCCCGTGCGCACCTTCATCGACCAGTTCGCCAACATCAACCAGGGAATCGCCGCCGGAGAGCGCATCTTCTCGATCATCGACACGAAACCCGAAATACAGGACAAACCCGGCGCCCGGGAACTCACGGGGCTGAAAGAGAAAATCGAATTCCGCGACGTGCACTTCACCTACGACGGGGAGCGCGAAGTGATCGACGGCATTTCGTTCGAGATACGCCGCGGGCAGACCGTGGCTCTGGTCGGTCCCTCGGGAGGCGGCAAGTCGACGCTGAGCGAGCTGCTGCCCCGCTTCTACGACCCCTCGGCGGGAGAAATACTCATCGACGGCATCTCGCTGCGCGACTATACGCAGGAGAGCGTGCGCGCCCATATGAGCGTCGTGGCGCAGGACACCGTGCTTTTCAACGACACCATCGAAAACAACATCGGCATGGGCAAGCGCGGCGCCACGCACGAAGAGGTGGTCGAGGCGGCGAAGGTCGCCAACGCCGACTGCTTCATCCGCGAATGCACCGACGGTTACGGGACCAACATCGGCGACCGGGGCGTGAAACTCTCCGGCGGCCAGCGCCAGCGGCTCTCGATCGCCCGCGCGGTGCTCAAGAACCCCGACATCCTGATCCTCGACGAGGCCACCTCGGCACTCGACACCGAGAGCGAAAAACTCGTGCAGGACGCCCTCAACAACCTGCTCAAAGGCCGTACGTCGGTGGTCATCGCCCACCGCCTGTCGACCATCCACAACGCCGACCTGATCGTTGTCGTCGACCACGGCCGCATCGCCGAACAGGGCACGCACAACGAGCTGATGGAACGCAACGGCATCTACGCCAAGCTGATCGAAATGCAATCCTTCGACTAAAATGACCGAGCGGGAAAAGATGCTCGCCGGCGGGTGGTTCGACCCCCGGGATGCGGAACTCACCGCCATCCGGGACAACGCCACGCGCCTGATGCACCGCCTCAACGTCGAACTCTGCGGCCACGACGACGCCTACCGCGCCGCACTGCGCGAGCTGTGCCCCGGCTGCGAAGGATTCATCCGCGAACCGTTCCGCTGCGATTACGGACTCAACATCTCAATCGGCGAAGGGTCGTTCGTCAATTTCGACTGCGTGTTCCTCGACCTGGCACCGATCCGCATCGGCCGCCACACGCTCATAGGTCCCAAAGTGCAGCTGCTCACCGCCCTGCATCCGTTCGACGCGACACAGCGCCGCACTGGACTCGAAGCGGGCCGTCCGATCACCGTCGGCGACGACTGCTGGCTGGGCGGAGGGGTGATCGTCTGCCCGGGCGTCGCCATCGGCGACCGTTCGGTCATCGGCGCCGGAGCCGTCGTGACGCGCGACATCCCGGCCGACTCGGTGGCCGTGGGAAACCCGGCGCGCGTGATCCGCACGCTGACGCGGCAGGACGAAACCGAATAGCGCCGCCGCGCAAAAAATCATCCGGACAAAATTCGTTTTCTCCCGAAATTTTCTATTTTTGCAGAAACATCGAAAAAAGGGTATTTCTGCCATGCACTCCGAACAAGCCGCCCCCGACCTGCTGCAAAAATCACTCGACGCCTCCGGCGTCGGATGGTGGCAGCTCGACTTCGGACAGCGCGAAATGACCTGTTCGCGGCTGGCGGCGGACCTTTTCGGCGCAGATCGCACCCGCATTTCGTTCGAGGAGGTCTACCTGCTGCCCGGCGAGGAGCACCGGGCGCGCATTTACACCCGCTGCGCCGCCCTCAAGGTCTCCGACTCGCTCGACGAAACGTTCGTCACGGCCAACGGCGACAGATGCCTGCAAGTCAGAGCCGTGGCTGCCGCCAACGATCCGCTGACGGGCGTCCGCTCGGTTTTCGGAACCGTCCGCCGCGTTACGGAAGGCACTCCCGAAAATGCCGAACTAGCCTCCATCAATCAGAGTTACAAGGCGACGCAACGCAATTACAGCCACCTCGCACAACTGATCGAACACCTGCCGATCGGCTACCTGCGCGTCAACATCCTGCGCGACAAATCGGGCGAAGCGGTCGACTACCTGCTTTCGTACATCAACCAGCAGGCCGGCAGGATACTGGGCATCCACACGCAGGGCCATGCCGGAAAGACGGCCCGCGAGGTGGGAATAGATCCCCTGAAACACATCCCCACATTCGAGCACATCCCCTCCTGCTCCTTCTGGGAGCAGACCGGGAAAAGCCCGGACGGCAAACGCACCTGCCGCTGCCTGATCTACAACACGCCGGGCGACGACGACGAACTGGTCATCCTGCTCGAAGACATCACCGACGCCACGCGCAGCCGCGAACAGCTGGACGATTTCGAGCATCTCTTCAACCTGGTTTCGGACTTCGCGCACGTGGGCTGCGTCAGCTACAACCCCCTTACGGGAGAGGGTTACACCAAGGGTCCCTGGGCCAAAAATTACGGCGAAGCGGAAAACACGCCCGCCTCACAGATTCTCGGCCACTGGCGGCAGGTCCATCCCGACGACCGGCAACACCTTGAGGAGGAGTTCGAACGCCTCAAAACCGGAGAAATCCGGACTTTCGTCAACGAAGTGCGCATCGTGAGCGATCAGGAGCCGATGCGCTGGATCAAAATCCACCTGCTCTGCCGCGACTACCGTCCGGAGGAGGGCGTGATCGACCTGGCGTGCGTCAACTACGACATCAGCGAACTCAAACGCACCGAGGAGGAGGAGCTGCGCGAAGCGAAGAAGCGCGCCGAGGAGTCCAACAAACTCAAGTCGGCGTTCCTGGCCAACATGAGCCACGAAATCCGCACCCCGCTGAACGCCATCGTCGGATTCTCGGAGCTGCTGGCAGACGAAAGCAGGCACGAAACCCGCCGGGAGTACACCGACATCATCCTGCGCAACAACACCCTGCTGCTGCAAATCATCTCCGACGTGCTGGATCTGGCGCGCATCGAGTCGGGACGCACGGACATCGAGCGCACGCAGTTCGACGCCCGGGACTTATGCCGGGAGGTCGCCGACTCGCTCCGCCTCCAGCGCCGGCCGGGCGTGGAACTGCGCGTCGAGGAAGGGCTGCCGGAATTCCCCGTCACGGAGTACAGGAAGGGGCTTGCCCAGGTGCTGAACAACTTTACGCGCAATGCACTGAAATTTACCGAAAAAGGATCGGTAACGATCGGATTCCGCCGGATTCCCGGCCACATCCGTTTCTACGTCCGCGACACGGGCATCGGCATCGCGCCCGAAGACCGGGAACGCATCTTCGAACGTTTCGTCAAACTCGACACCTTCACCCAGGGGACCGGGCTCGGGCTGTCGATCTGCAAGTCGATCGCCGAACAGCTGGGCGGCTCGGTCGGCGTCGACTCCGTGGCGGGCGAAGGCTCCTGTTTCCTGATCGACATTCCCGCGGGGGAGTAATCCCCAAAACCCGCGTCCGTCCCGGGCGCAGAACCGGACGGGAAACGACCGGGACGGTCATCGCCCCGAAGCCGGACGCGGACAGCCCCGACGAAGGGAAGGCCCCCGCAGACCCCGCTTCCCGGAACGGACATCCATAAATCGAACGCTTCAGACCCGTTTTTCAAATCTTTTTTATATCTTTGCCAATTGTCAGAAAATTAGCGAAGAAATTTCTACCGATATGAAGTTCAAGGAGTATAAAGGCCTCGACCTGGCAGGCATAGCCGCCGACGTGCTCGGCGAATGGGACGCACGCGACACGTTCCACAAAAGCATCACGACCCGCGAGGGCCATCCCACGTTCGTATTCTACGAGGGTCCCCCCTCGGCAAACGGCATGCCCGGCATCCACCACGTCATGGCCCGCACGATCAAGGACGTATTCTGCCGCTACAAGACGCAGCAGGGCTACCTCGTGCACCGCAAGGCCGGATGGGACACTCACGGACTGCCCGTGGAACTGGGCGTCGAGAAGAAGCTCGGCATCACCAAGGAAGACATCGGCAAGAAGATCTCCATCGAGGAGTACAACCGCACGTGCCGCGAGGCGGTGATGGAGTTCACGGGCAAGTGGGAGGACCTCACGCGCAAGATGGGCTACTGGGTCAACATGGACGACCCGTACATCACCTACGACAACAAATACATCGAGACGCTGTGGTGGCTCCTGAAGCAGCTCTTCGACAAGGGGCTGCTCTACAAGGGCTACACCATCCAGCCCTACTCGCCCGCCGCCGGAACGGGTCTCTCGACCCACGAACTGAACCAGCCCGGCTGCTACCGCGACGTGAAGGACACGACCTGCACGTCGCAGTTCCGCGTGATCCGCGACGCGAAGAGCGAGAAACTCTTCGAAGGAATCGAAGGTGAACTCTATTTCCTGGCCTGGACCACCACGCCGTGGACGCTGCCTTCGAACACGGCGCTGGCCGTAGGCCCTGCGATCGAATACGTGAAGGTCAAGTGCCGCAACCCCTACACCGACCGGCCGCAGACGGTCATTCTGGCCAAAGAGCTACTGGGTTCCTACTTCACCAAGAAGATGGAAGGCACATACGAGATCATGGAGGGGAGCTGGAAAGGTCCCGAGCTGGAAGGCATCCGCTACGAGCAGCTGATCCCGTGGGTGAAGCCGGAAGGCGACGCCTTCCGCGTGATCGTCGGCGACTACGTGACCACCTCGGACGGTACGGGCATCGTGCACATCGCCCCGACGTTCGGCGCCGACGACGACCGTGTGGCCAAGGCCGCCGGCATCCCGCCGCTCTTCATGGTCGACCGCGCGGGCAAGAACCAGCCGATGGTCGACAGGCAGGGCAAATTCTTTTTGATCGAAGACCTCGACCCGGAGTTCGTGAAGACGCACGTCGACGCCGCGAAATACGGGGAGTATGCGGGCCGCTACGTGAAGAACGCCTACGACGAGCGGCTGAGCGAGACCGACCCGACGCTGGACATCGACATCGCGGTGATGCTGAAAGCCGAAAACAAGGCCTTCAAGATCGAGAAGCACACCCACTCCTACCCCCACTGCTGGCGCACGGACAAACCCGTGCTCTACTACCCGCTCGACTCGTGGTTCATCCGCACCACGGCGCTGCGCGAGCGGATGATCGAACTGAACAAAACGATCCGCTGGAAACCCGAATCGACCGGAACGGGCCGCTTCGGCAAGTGGCTCGAAGGACTGGTGGACTGGAACCTCTCGCGTTCGCGCTTCTGGGGAACCCCGCTGCCCGTATGGGCCACGGAGGACTACTCCGAGGTGAAGTGCATCGGTTCGGTCGAAGAGCTGATGGCCGAAATAGAGCGTTCGATAGCGGCGGGCGTCATGCAGGAAAACCCGTACAGGAATTTCAGGGTCGGCGACATGTCGAAGGAGAACTACTCGACCGAGAACATCGACCT
>OLIT01002157.1_pt1 | contig 15001 bp, 7 predicted proteins | sample 1601341 | NCBI WGS metagenome assembly OLIT01 (sample SAMEA2452121, study PRJEB22498) | human gut metagenome | biome: human feces; feature: human gut; material: feces | place: Australia | collected 2012
ACCAGATGCTTCACCATACACATTGCTGAAATTCACCACATCCTTTACAAATGCATCTCCATAATAATCCACATCCGGATACAGAAAAGGATCTACCCTATTCCGCGTATTTTTAATTAATTGAGGAGAGTAAGGCAGGGCATCAGGCGAACCACCATCATTCAGATAAGCACGGTTATACACTTCCATATAAGACGCTGCATCCAGGTATTTCGGATAAGCAATTGCCTGCTGCAAACCATATTCTGCATTGAACTTCATCTTATTTTTCCCAAAATCTCCCTTTTTCGTGGTAATCAACACCACTCCGGTATCAGCATCAGCTCCGTAAAGAACGCGTGAAACTGCATCCTTCAATACCGTAATCTGATCTATTTCCAGCAGATTAAGGTATTTGATGTCTTTTATCACCCCGTCTATCACATAAATCACATTCCCCATTCCATGTAAATTCACTCCGGTAAGTCCAGTTATTTTATTTTGGAGTGCTGACTGTACATCCTGACGGGAATCGTACTTCAGGACTTCATCCGGATTCACCACAGACACACTTCCGGTGGTCTGCTTCAAGTCCATTTTCTGGTAAGCCAAGTTCACCACTCGACCTGCCTCTTTATCTGTATCCTCTACAGGCAATGCACTCTGGGCAAAGAGCAAGTTTGCAGAGAACAAAGCCAATAAAGAACTAATAGCTTTTTTATTTTTCATAACATATTACATTTTAAGTTTACTCCCATCCTGTATTTTGCGGGAATTCAGGATACATTTTAGTCAAGTTCGTCGGGAAAGGTAACCAATAATGCTTCGGTGCCTCAAAAGTACGGTTCACCAATGTACGACGCGTAAAGTTCGTCCAGTCTTTGGTGAAGTCCATTGTCTGGATAGCTTCTCCTCTCAGATGTTCACCTAATTTATAACGACGGATGTCATACCAATACTGTCCTTCAAAGCAGAATTCTACGGCACGTTCGTTCAGAATCATTTTCATGAAATCACCGTGTGCTCCTCCATGAGCATCAGTATCTACCTGTCCGGCACGTGAACGTATCTCATTTACTGCATCAAGCGCAGACATTCCACAATCTCCAATTTTCTGATTGGCATCTCCTAATGCCTGATAAACCGCTTCGGCATATAGCAGATACACTTCTGCCAAACGCATCAGAGGCACCATCATACGCATGTTGTTATATTCCGTACCATTATCCGTCTTATTACAGTTCCATGGCCAATACTTATGTATAAAATACGGAGTCTGGCAGTTATCTGCATTCCGGGTTTTCCCTCCAATATACAATTGTAGGATTGTCTTCTCCGTATCGCCCGGATTATCACGGTCTACATAAATAGCTTTCTTAAAACGCGGATCACGTCTTTCCCACATATACAATTTACCATTTTCATCAAACTTTCCGTCCAAGCTTTTATCATACAACTCTCCATTATCCATTTCAAACAAGTCCACATAATTCTGGGTAGGCGTACAGTTAATTGCATTACCTCCAAAAACGGAGTTATCCGGCAAATGAATACGACCAAGCGTATTCAGAATCAAGGTATTTCCTTTCAGGGTATTGTATCTTCCCCATAAAGTTTCCTTACTCCAGGGTACCGTACTTCCATCAACCGTATAGAACATGTCTGAATAGTTTGACCAAGGCAGTAAGCCATAAGCATCCCCATTATCTTTGGCCATCTTGATAGCAGCCGACGCTGCTTCTGCCGCCTGTTTCATCAGTCCTGTATTCACTTCTGCAGGTTTCAAGTCAGAAAGAGAAGTACCAGAATATTCACTCATCAACGGAGAAGCTGCAAACACTAAAGCACGAGCTTTATAGGCTAACGCTGCCAATGCCGTACAACGTCCTCTGTTAGCCACATCGTTATCCCAGACTATCGGAAGAAGTTCTGAGGCCTCCTGCATGTCTTCGGCCACGCGCACAGCACACGCCTGATAGCCATAATACGTATTCCCATCTTTTGCGGTATACTCACCAAAACGAGGCAACTTAAATTGTTCTGAGTCATCTGTAAGTACTTTATCTACATAAGGAATTGAGCCCCAGGCAGCCAAGATTTCCTGATGGAAGAATGCACGCATAAAAAGCAACTGACCTTTTATCTTGTTCTTTTCTTCTTCCGTTCCTTTCATCAGGTCAAAGTTTTCCAAGCCCAGGTTGGCAATACGAATCGCCTTCCATCCGACCCATATACCCGGTCCATAGTCATCTACCGTACTCAGGTAACCTCTCGTTAAATACTGATTGTAGAGTCCTCTCACAGAATTATATCCCGTACTCCAGTTTGTAGTACCGATTGTCTCTCCTCCATAACAGTTATCCATACATACCGTATTCACAATCGGATCGGCCACATACATATATAACTGATCTACAAATCCCTGAAAATTATAGTAATCTCCAAAAATTTCTTCCGTATCTTTTGCTGCCTCCACCGGAACACTCAGGTAATCGGTACACGAAGTACCTATTACCACCATTTGGGCAGAAAGCAATAATGTATAAAATATTTTTTTCATAATGCAAGCATATTAAAAGCTGATATTTGCACCAAAATTTATCTGTTTCGTATTAGGATAGCTCTTCAAATTAAAATTCGCACCTTCTATATCCATCGGCAAAGCACTCCAGAAAAAGAGATTGTTTCCATTCACATATAAGCGCAAATTAGAAATAGACAGCTTATTCACCCAAGCCTTAGGGAAAGTATAACTTAATTCAGCCGTCTTCAAACGTAGATAAGAACCATCATAGAACACTGAGCTTCCCGTAGGGCTCTTGGCTGTCATGCTCAATGCCCGGTAAGTCCCGTCACCATGAAATTCAGGAGTCCATGTTTCATTCAGATTACGTTCGTACACACAATCTGAATTAAAATCAAATTCTGCAATATCATACGCATTGACCGACACATTATAAGCTCCATAGAACTGGCAACTCAAACTCCATCCTTTATAACTCACTCCTACAGAGAAGCTATAAGTATTTTGCGGATAAGTAGAATACCCCCACGGACATCCGTCATTATTGTTAATGATTCCATCACCATTATAATCCAGCATACGATATTGACCCGGTAATAAAGTGGCATTCGTACTTGCATTTTCATACAGTACACCAGTATACAAATCGTCCCAACTCTGGATAATTCCCGTAACCACCTGCGGCTTAATCTGTCCAATGGCATAACCTGCCGCTTTTTGATAGTCAGGTTTCAGTTCAGGGTCTTCCTTATAAGTAATCTTATTTTTTGCTACTGTCCAGCTGTAAGAACCCCATACTCCCCAGTCTTTCCAATTCTTCTGCACCTTGAATTCCAATTCTGCACCATGAGAATCCACACTACCTAAATTGGCAGCCGGAGGTGTCTGTCCAAAGAAATCAGGTATACTTCTGTCATTTGAACCAATCAACATATCATATCGATGTTCATTAAAAATATCGATATTAGCTGTAATCAGGTTATCGAGCACTCCCAATTCGATACCAAAATTCTGCTTGCGTGCTTTTTCCCATCTCAAATCCGGGTTACCAGGAGTTCCTTCTATAAAGATAGGATAAGTACCTTGCTTAGGAGAAGGATAACCGAAATTCGGCCATCGTCCTGTATTGAAAGATCCACCCGGGAACAATTTATCCGTTTTCAAGAACTCATTCCAGGTAGTTACATACGGCCACTGACCTACTCCCGGCAAATTATCATTACCTACCAGACCGATAGAGTATTTCAATTTCAGGTTGGAAATAAACGGGAGATGTTCTTTCATGAACTTTTCCTCACTTACTCGCCAGCCCAATGCCAGAGAAGGGAAAAAGTCAAATTTATGTCCCGGACCAAATTTCTCAGAACCATTGTATGCCGCATTCACTTCGGCCAGGTATTTTCCGTCATAGTCATACGTTATACGTCCTACCCAGTCTTCACGTTTGCTGGGCCATACACTACCTGTAGCATACTCCTGACGGCTGAACAAAGCCAAGGCACCTACATTATGCACGCCAAAACGTCGGTTATAAGAAAGCGACATTTCATAATACATATTTCTTCGGGTCTGATTAGCAGTCGTTTCATTCAGGTATTCCGTAGTGTAACCTAAAGGAGAGGGATAGAAATCAAAACCATCATCACCAACAGCCGGAACTTCATATTTCCATTCTCCTTTCTCCTTATCCCACATCTTACGCATATAGTTTTGCGTATAATCATCACTGATTTGCTGTCCCAATGATGTGAAATAGTTATCAAAAGAGAAACGGCCCTTAAAACTCAACCCCTTCGTAATGAAATCCAATTTCTGCTGCAATTCAAAGTCTGTGGTAATAGACGTACGGTTTGTCACCTTGGTACCATTGGCCATCATATAAAAATAACCATTAAAACCTAATCGGTCGGACTCTGAGTCATCCATACCGTAAGTACCGTCACTATACACCGGCAAAGCCGTTGACGGAGAATATTTGTACACAGAATACCACATGTTATGAATACCATTAGCAGGAGTCTGCTGCTTACCGTAGTATCCACTTAAATTCACCTTAAATTGTGTGGTTTTGGTCAGATTAAAATCCAAATTCGTACGGAAGTTAAAACGGTCGTATCGGAAAGCCGGACTATATCCGCGTGAATTTTCTCCAGTATCAAAAATATCACCATCGTAAATATATCCCAACGAGGTAAAATATTTTACAAAATCCGTACCACCGGAAATATTGACGTTATACTTGGTAGAGTAAGCCGCATTATTCAACATATAATCCTGCCAGTCTACATTTGTATATTTTTCCGGTTCAATCTGGCTTCTGTAAAGCTCCAGTTCATTTGCCGTCGTAAAATACTTCCAATACTGACTGCCATACAGAGGCAGTTCATTTACTATGGCATAGTTACGAGCCATGCGTCCTGTATACGAATCCATCGGTTTTTCTACCTTTGACAAAGACTTGATAGACACATTCGCTTCGGCAGTTACTTTCGTTTTTCCCTTGGCTCCTCGCTTAGTATTAATCAAGATAACACCATTCGCACCTTTCACACCAAACACAGCCGTGGCCGATGCATCCTTCAATACAGAAAAACTTTCGATTTCATTCACATCAATATCGTTCATGGAACGTTCCATACCATCCACCAGGATAAGCGGCTGGGCATTGTTCCAAGTATTCATACCACGAATCAGGATTTGTGAATCAGTTCCATATTCACCTCCACCGCCCGGGTTACCGTTTGTGGTCATAACAGTCACACCCGGCATGGCACCACTCAATGCATCGGTCAGGTTAGATACCGCTCCTTTTGATTTCAGTTTATCACCGGTTACTTGTGCAATAGAGCCTACTACACTTTCCTTTTTCTGTTGTCCGTAGCCTACCACTACGACTTCTTCGAGTACCTGTGAGCTCTCCTTCATCACCACCTTGATGATACCAGGCTGCACTTTGATAATCTGGTCATCAAAACCGATATAAGACACCCTTATTTTCGCATCCTTACTGGCTACTTTCAACGTAAAGTTTCCGTCAAAGTCTGTAATCGTACCGTTAGTAGTACCTTCTTCCAGTACATTCACCCCAATCAGTGTCTCCCCATTCTGGTCGACCACCACTCCCTTTACCACCAATCCTTCCTGCTGAATAGAAGAGAGCAATGGAGCTTCACTGGCATTCAAACTTCCTCCGCCTAAAGAAAGCAGCATCATCGCCATCAGCGAATACCTTCTCGGAAAGTGGAAGCCTATCAATCTTTTGTTTGTTTCCATAATATTAACATCATTCTTTAATTCAAACACCGGCTTTGTGTATGACAAAAGTACCCCAGAAGCCGGAGTTGAATTATTTATTTTATACACTTTTTTTGTCTACTTGTCCGAAACACGGGCGGGAATCACTCAAAATTGATATTTTTCGTAGTTTCCGGGTCAATGTTGAACCAAGTATCTTTGTTCTCATTTGTAATTTTCACACCATCAATCGTCACATTACGGAAGGTAATATCCTTTACCCACCAGATTGCCGTAGGATCGTTCTTCACAATCGGTGCATTCGTTTTCCCCACGGTTTTAGCTCCCGTAATCAGATTCGTTTTCATGCCATTACTTTTATCGCCTACCTGCTCTTCTATAGACACATTCTCCAGCAAGATGTCACCCATCCAACCTAAATCAGCTTTAGAGGACAATGGAATTTTAGCAGGTTCATTAGGATTCTTGCCCGTAGAAGGGTCGTATTTATCATAATTGGAATTAGGCTTCAAATTCACAAATCCCGGTATTTTCCCTTCAAAACGGATATTCCGAAGTACGGTAGTGGGTGCACCCACCGGAGGATTATAAGCATACTCATTTTGTGACATAATAAGTCCCTTATTATTACCCATGCTCAACCATTCCGGAAAGATAATGTCGATATTATCAAAAACAGACCCTCCGATGTCAAAATACTGCCAGCCGTTTGTCAGGATACTTCCGTTAAATGCGGGCCACAATACACAATCTTTCACATCCAAGGTATAATTGTAGAAAAAGTCATCGCATGCACGAATAAAACAATTGGAAATCTTAGAGTTCAATCCTGGGCGAAGACCATCGTTGTTACAATGCCAGCCCAAGAATTTCACGTTTGTAAATGTGGCATTATCCGTAGGCACAATTCCATGGTGAGGGGATTCCATTGCAATCACCCCGTCAATCACCGCATTGTTACCCAACTGAATCAACTGCCCCATCAGTCTGTTCGAATTTTCAGGTTGCCACATATACTGACGTCCGGACAAGATACCTCGTCCATATACCGCCTGATTACTGTCGCCATAATTACGTCTTAATATATAGCCTTCCACAAAAGCTCCTCCTGCTATATATATCTTCTGATTGGCTGTAATAGTCAAACCACCCTGTTCATTTATCATTACTCCACGGGAGCCATCTTTCTTCAAATTATAGTATCCCGGTTTGAAATAAATTACTTCTGCATTGGCTAAATCCGATTCGGATACCTCTTTTGAGTAATACACTATATTCTGTCGGGCCGGGTTGGGTTTCAAAGTTTCCACCGGATCTACAAAAATGCAAAGCATATCTTTAATCCAGTTAAAAGGAGTACCTGCACCACCTTGTCCCACTGGTACTGTTACAATGTTACGAGGGTCATCAAAATTTACAGCAATATATTTATTCGCTGCATCCACCGTAAACGAGACAGAAGACCCACTACCCTGTGCAGACAAGTTGTAACTTTTAGGAGAAATCTGCACATTACTACTAGAGTAACCGTCCTTGCTTTCAATTCTGAAAGTCAGTTTTTTGTCCTGACCAGGATCGTATGTTACAGGTACAAAAGAAAATGAACGCTGCTTGGTATAGGCAGCTTGCAAATCTTCTCCAATAGTTCCATTAGGCATTTCTTTTTCTACTATCGGATCAGACTGCAACACCTGAATCTCCTTCTCTTCTTCTCCATCCACCGTGACAAATACCTTGTAATGCTCAGAAAGTTTGGCCTGTCCTTGTTCAGTAGGCCATTCGTATGTAGTTAACACTTCTACCGGAGCTTCCTCCTCATCCGTTTGTCCGCCTCCCTCTATTGTAGAGATATAATCTTCAATCAAAGAATCATTGCATCCCCAAAAGAAAGGAACCGCCAAAAGGGTTAATATATTTAATTTATGAATTCTCATGATATTGTTTTTATTTATTTTGTAGAGAGTACGCTGACATACTCTCTACAAAATTTTTTACACATTCTATCGGCTTAATTTCCACTAATAGTTACTTGATTTCCTTCTAATACATCAGTCCATGTCTTTGGATCAGAACCTCCAGTATTACAACCAACTGGCAAATCATTTGTATTCAATGTTCCTGTTAATCCATTATTTCTTAAATCGATGGATTTCGGCGATTGATGTAAATTAGTATGTATATCAGTTATATTCATAGTAAATTGAGGTACCCCCGTCACTTTAAAGTAAGTTAATCTGCTAATCATCAAAGGATGCATCTTGGTAAACTGACTACCACTACCAAACACGTACAACTGTGCTAAAAAATTATTCATTAATATTTCCAACGGAAACTCTCCAACCATTTTAGTCACATGACCAAAAGCTGACACAACATTGCCTTTACCTGTAATATCCTTATTACCATTAACCTGATGCACACCTGGAACCTTATGGGTTGCATAATCCGTACTAACTAATTTATATTCCACATCCATATAAATAGGACGTTCTCCTGAAGGTTGAGGATATTTCGTACCCGCATTAGCATTAGGGTCATACGTCCATCCCCAATTCGCACCACCCATATTATTATAAATAGCTCTTAATATACCCGTAGAAGTCAATCTAAACTTCCATTTGCTTGGATCAGCCTTAGAATTTGTATCATATTTAGCACCGGAACCATACGTATAAGATATATCTGATTTTTCCCCAGATTGTGGGTAAATATTGGTCATTGGATCCCATTCAAAATAATGTGAATGATTTACCAAATCACTAGGGAATACGCCTTCTATTTTATTTCCTTTCAATTTAAACGTTGTCAATTCTGTTAAATTCTTAATTTCTACTGGAATTGCAGGTATGTACGCCTCTTCATCAACGTTACCATATTTAACCGGCTGAAGGCCTTGGCTTGCTGTCAATTGATTATCTGACAAATCAAGCACTTTCAAAGAAGTAAACTGTGAGATACTTGCAGGGATATAACCTTTAAGCCCTTTACCTGAAAGATTCAGTTCAGCCAGATTACTACCTTCAAACTTCACTCCCGTCCACTTAGTATAATCAGATTCTGAAGACCAGTTCAATACATCATTATTTTCACCTTCCAATGTAGTTTCCAACGCTTTCAAATTTTTAGCATCTGCCGGCATTTCTCCCTTATTCTGCTGTACATTAATTGTCACAGTACTTCCATCACCAAAAGTCACGGTAAACGAACCAGAACGGCCCTCTGCAGTATCCATATCAGGATTCGGCTCAGCAATCACTTTCACCTCTACCGGTTCCAAAGAAGCCACACCTTCTGAAGGCCCAAATGTCAGCCAACCTGAAGCAGTACCAGCCTCAATTTTCCAGTCTGCATTCGCATTCAGTGTGATGGTGCGAGTATCTCCTCCTCCACCAAGTTCTGTCAGGCCATCAGTAGTTAAATCTGTATTTTTATCCTTGATTGTATACTTCAAAGGAGCAGGATCCTGAGTCACGGTATATTCGTTTGAAGTTGACTCCGGCACACGTACTTCGAATTTTCCCTCACGTACTTTTGCAAACGGATTGGGGTCTACACTCACTTTTACTTCCATATTTTCTCCAATCTTACCCACGTTCGTCTCATCAAAGTGAATCCAGTCCTCTGCATTCTTTGTCTTTACTATCCATTCGGTATTTGCCGTAACGTTAAAAGTACTTGTTCCGCCATCTGTAGCAAAAGTAAATATGTTATCTGCCGGACCAGAAACCTCCAGACGAATGTCATCTTCCAAATGGATGACCGTAATAGGATATTTTCTTCCGGAAGCATTGAATATAAACTTTGAATACTGTTTTTCAGCAAATGTATTTGCCTTAGTCGCAGTTACCGTCAGCGTAAAGTCACCGGCTTTACCGCTCATAGGTTCCACAGAAAAGAAATCACCTTCTTCTACTTCAATTGTCCAGTCTACATCGGATGAACCGTTCAGCGTAGCAGAAGAATTGACACTCTTACCTAATTTAGCCTGAGAATAATCGAATTCCACATTGACTCCCTGAGGAGTATTGCCACCGTCAAGAGGAGAATTGTCGTCCTTACACGAGAGCATGCAAGCTGCCAACCCCACAAAAAGAATTGATTTAAAAAATGTTTTGTTCATGATACATGTTTTTTTAGTTATTACATAGTATTAACGTTTTTTCGAAAGACAAAGAAAAGCCAAACGGAATGAATCCGTTGGCTTATTCATACGCACAATTGTTTCATTTGTACAGAAAAGCTTATCCCCATTTACAGCTATCTGTAGCATGCATTATTTCACATTCCCCGCAAAGAATCTGCACGCTGAAACCTGAACATCCCCCCCTACAGCTTTCAAGCAGATAGTCTGTTTACCATTAGCATCGATAAGAGAAGTATCCACATAGCCATCTTTCTTCGCAAGCAGCGTACCGAGCAACTTGCCGTCGGCCGACCCTGTGCGAATTTCAATTTTCAAAGGAGCTTTCACTCCGGAAACTTCCGCACTGAAATAATAGTAGCCTGTGCCCAGATTGACTTTGGAAACGGATACTGATTCACCATCTGAAAGAGCAGCCTGCTTCAAAGCAAGGTTCACCACAGCCGGCTGATTGATTTTCACGGCGGCAACTCCTTCAATAGTCTGTTTCACCGGCACGATGCTTCCGTCTTTCCTATAATTCAATTTGTCTATGCACACAGAACGCTGTGTCCAGATGCCCGGTCCTTTAAATCGGTCCTGACGCCAGGAAGAAAGAGCGGAAGTGTGATAAAACAAATATTCCTGCCCGTGGTATTCCACAATACCCCCGTGGTTCGACTGGGTCAGACGCCAAGGCACATAGTCATACCCCGGCAGCTTCGGGCCGTTCTTCACACCTACCCCCAACTCGTAGTTCATCACTCCTCCGTATTTGAAAGGCCCCATAGGAGAATCGCCTACGGAATAGGCCAGTTCAGAAGGCTTGCGGTTCGGGTCATCCGGTTGCTTCCGATCAATCTTGTTGCCATACTTCGTATGATAAGAAAGGTAGTACTTTCCGTCGTGCTTGTTCATCCAGATGGCTTCCATGAAGCGGTCAGTATCCACATCCAGTTTTACAGGTTTTCCGACAAACTCATACATGTTGTCTTTCAACTGCGCAGCCATGTGACTGCCCCAGTACAGGTAAATCTTGCCATCTGTATCGCGGAACACTGCAGGGTCAATTCCTCTTGTTTCCTTTATTTGCGGAGCCAGCACCTTGAAACGTTCGGTCAGCGAATTGCTTTCCGCTACAGCCAGATAAGCCGTCACTTTCCGCTTTTCCTGTGAAGACTCTGCTCCATGTTGGATACGAATCGGAATATACAGATAATACTTTCCGTCTTTATAAATAAAGTCCGGAGCCCATACCGCCCACTTGTCTGAAGCCGGCGCATCTTTCGGACGAATATCGTTTACGTGGAAAATCTCTCCATGGTCAGTCCAGTTCACCATGTCGGATGAGGAAAAGGCATGATAGCAATGCATGGTAGAATATCCACCGCCATTCTCGTGGTCAACTGAGGTAATCATCCACACCCGTCCGTCGGGCATCACATGCGGAGCCGCATCAGCAGTATACATGTGGCGTATCACCGGATTCCCGTATGGATAAGGGTCGGTGTTCACATTCTTTTTTACCTGTGCACCCACGGTTCCTGCCAAAGCCATGCACAGAGACAAAAATAAAAATCGTTTTTTCATTGATTAATGTTTAAATGGTATTTAAAAGATAATTGAATTCATTTCGAGCCTTTCCCGGCAGCCACGTCCGAACGCTTCAGCAGTTCTGCCCGGATGGCAGCCGCTTCCTGAAAGAATTTCTTTTCATTGGCTTTTTCCACTTCCGGATTATTGGTACCATCAGAAGCCACATCCTGGAGTGAAACTCCCCATCTGCCCAGTAGCACATAATAAGTAGCGCAATCGGAATCATCCACCGTATCGAACGCATACTTCCCAGTGGCAAAGATTTTACCCAAATGACTTTTGTGGAACTGATTGAAATAGTTTTTTCCTCGCGGACTGCCACTCACAATACCGTGCTGTCCGATGGCACCTAACTCATAATACAAAATCTTGCCTTCTGCGGCCATTGCTTTCAGATAACTGCATGCCGCAGCATCTTCCCGGCAGTTGGCTACATTCTCCGGATGTTCCGGACTTCCCTGGTGCAAAGAAGAATCCGTCCAATGACCAATAAAACGGACTTTCTTCAGCAAATGGGCACGTCTGGAATGAAGACAGGCATTTACCAGAATGGCCGGCTCGGTCAAAGAACCCCAGCAAAGCACGTTCACCGTGTCTTTTTCATGCTGCAACAAATCTAAAAGAGAAGTGACTGTAGGATAACGGTCGAGGATTCTAGCATAATCCTTCTTGTAGTCAAAACGCTCTGCACTCTCTTTGATGCAGCTCTGGGTAAAGGAGATGGAATCCGGGAAATCCGGATATACCTTTTTAAGATTCACCACATCGGCCGCATAAGCGTCGCCAAACTCACGTTGCGCCCACTCTGCCTGGTTGCCGGACGAAGCATGCTGTTTCCGGTGAGTACTGGCCACCACAATACCTCGCGTATCAAAACAATCGGCCAGCAACAAATATCCGGCCATGGCCGAAATATCGTCAGGGTCATTCACTGTACCTTCTTTATTGGGACCCGGGATGGTCTTATCGGACATATCCGTGTAAATCCATACTACAGGCTTTCTTGTATCGGCATAAAGGGCGGAAGAGATTCCGCCCAAACATACTGCCAGCCAAACTACCAGTTTATTCATAATCATTAAATCCAAGATATTTATTATACTCAATACATTCCTGTTCAATTATATCCAGTGATGAAGTCAGTCTCTTTCCCTTACGGGTCTTAGTCGGTTTTTCATCTATGGATTTAGAGACATGCGACGTACCGATGCTGGGCACATTCACTTTCGGGATGAAAGTTCTCAAGCGTGCCTTTACGTCGGCATATTTTTTGTCGGCAGCCAGGTTTTTCCATTCCAAAGGATCGTGTTTGTGGTCATAAAGCTCTTCCGAACCATCCCGATAGATAATATAACGATAACGACCGTCACAAATAGAGTGCTCGTTCTGTGCCAGTGTAGTAATGGCTGGCTTCGTCCAATGTGCATTCGGATTCTGTAACAAAGGAGTAATGTCATTTCCTTCGTTCAGCGGATTAGCAGGTAAACCTGCCAGGGAAACCAGCGTGGGATACAAATCCAGCAAGCTGACCGGCTGTTTGCACACGCTTCCCGGTTTTGTGATGCCCGGAGCCACAATAACCATCGGCACATGGCAAGAACGGTCCCACAATGAGAATTTGCGATAACGCATCTTTTCGCCCAGATGCCATCCATGGTCGCCCCAGAACACCACGATGGTATTGTCTCTTTCCGGACTCTTTTCCAGCGCATCCACTATCTGACCGATGCAATCGTCTGCATAGCTGATGCAAGCCAGATAGGCACGAACCGCCTCTTTTTCCATGCTATACTTCTTCAGAATATTAAACTCATGTTCAGGCTTGTTATATCCGGTCATCGACAAAGCCCGTGGAGAAAGTTTTTCCATGGTTTCCATCGGATCCTGCTTAGGCAACTGAATATCTTCGAGTTTGAAACGGTCGAAGTATTTCTGAGGTACATACCACGGAAGATGCGGACGGAAAATGCCACAAGCCATAAAGAAAGGCTTATCATGTTTTTTCATAAGCTCCTGAGCAGCCCACTGCGCATTCAGGTAGTCGTTGGTCTTTGTTTCGTCCACATCAACTCCTGCCCAGTCAAGAATAACAGCTCCTCCAGTGGTCTGTTTTTCCAACCCGTTGGCTTGTTTTCCTTTCTGCCGGGGAGGATTCAGCGACAAACCACCTAAATTTTCCTGGCTGTCCCATGACTGCGGGTCACCCCAAGGCCCCATCGGCTGATGGAATATCTTTCCGCGCGCCATGGAATAGTATCCGTGATTCGAAAAATACTTCGGTAAGGTCACGGCATCTTTCAACACCGGAGATTCACGCATAAATTCAGCATTTCCATAAACTCCGGTAGTGGAAGTACGGAAACCGGAAAGAAGTGCGGCACGTGAGGCATTGGAAACCGGAGCCGCACAATAGGCCGACTCAAACACCATTCCCATGGCGGCCAGACGATCCATATTTGGGGTACGGGTATTGGGATGTCCTTTCAAGAATCCCACCCAGTCGTTCAAATCATCCACTGCTATAAAAAGCACATTCTTCGGCTTTTCACTCTGCGCTTGCATCCATGCCGGCATCAGCATGGCTGCAATTCCTATCAGCAAATTCTTGTTCATTGTCATACTTTTAATGGTTACTTATTTAAATGTGAGGTATCTACATCCGATTGAAAAATCCATCCCGGAAATTTCAACTTTTCTCCTTTCTGCAAACGGTTATAATAATCCCGGTGATTTTTGTCGCAATAAGGCATGCGTTCATAATAACCCGCATCCCCCGCCATGCGGTGGTCCCCCTGAGATTTCAATTCCTCAAACATCTGTTTCCGGAGTTTATCGGCCACTATTCGTCCTTCGCCCGAGGAAATCAGGTCGTGCATGCAGTCTGGGTCTTTTACAATGTCATAAAGTTCCTCTTGCGGACGCTTTCCAAAATTCAGACTCCAGTACTTATGCGCCTCTGTTTTACCGTCTTTTATCAGTTCTGTCTTAATGGCTCCTCCGTCACAGTTCAGATAACCCGTTTCCGGATTGCCTGCCGGCCAGCGTTCTGGTTCGAAATTATAGACATAGAGATACTGTTCGGTCACGATTCCCCGGATGGGATAACCGGCATCATCAGGACGACCTATATCGTGGCGTTCCTTCCCTATCAGCACATGATTACGGGATGAGTCATATTTGCTTTTTCCGGATTTTATGAGTGAAAGCATGCTTTTGCCTTCTATCTGCTGCATACCTTTTGCCTCACCGTCTATTCCTGCCGCCTCCAAGAAAGTAGGTGCCAGGTCGATGAAATTGACAAAATCAAAATTCTTCACTCCCTTCTGCAGAATTCCCTTTGGCCAATACACCAGCATCGGCAAATGATTGGAGGCATGATACGCCTGTCCTTTTATACGCGGAAAAGGCATGCCGTTATCAGCCGTTACCACGACAATAGTATTATCCAGTAAGCCCTCTGCCTTCAACTTTTCTATCATCTTTCCCAAGTGGGTATCAAAATGCTCCAGTTCGAAAGCAAAATCGAG
>OLIT01002194.1_pt1 | contig 14759 bp, 9 predicted proteins | sample 1601341 | NCBI WGS metagenome assembly OLIT01 (sample SAMEA2452121, study PRJEB22498) | human gut metagenome | biome: human feces; feature: human gut; material: feces | place: Australia | collected 2012
AGGTTCTGATTACCCAGCGTACCGTAAGAAGCCTTGATTTTCAACATATCGAGCCATTTGATATCTTTCATGAATTCTTCTTCGGACATCAGCCAGCCGCCTCCCAGAGAGAAGAAGTTCTGCCATTCGTTGCCCGTATAAGAGAAAGCGGAAGAACCGTCGCGACGGAACGAACCGTTGAACAGGTATTTGCCTTTATAGTTGTAGATAACACGTGCAAGCATGGACAGTGTGCTGCGTTCCCACTGCGTGCTTCCATTAGTGGCAGTGGCTGCATCACCGATACTCACGAACCATTTGTCCGGATCGTTGGGAATCACCAGACCTACACCTTGTTTGCGTGCTCCGTCCAAGCGGCTCAGGGAATTGTAATAAGTCGTGAAACCTGCAGTAGCAGTCAGGTTATGGTTGCCATTGTCGAAGCTGTTCGTATATGTCAACACATAGTCACTCTGTACTTTCGTTTCATTTTCCTTGAACTGGCTGACCTCGGTTTTGCCTGTTCCCAAGGTGGCTATATTCCCGCTGACAGTGGGGTCGTACACTTTGACGATAGGCTGGTATGTCCGTCCGTTATTGGAAGCATAGTCCATAGAGAACATCGCTTTGAAGTTGAAATGTTTCAGGAAGTCCACTTCACCGTAGATATTACCGGACGCCCGGTAGTTCTCGGCTTTGGTGGTGTTTGCTCTCAGACTGACGTCTACCATTGGATTGTTGATCTGTGCTTTCTGAAATTCCGGCAGTGCACTGTATAGTCCGTATTCATCATTATATACCGGAGCGATCGGGGTGGCACGGAGGGCATTCAGTACTTGTTTGGAGTCGGCGGGAAGCATACGTGCCCCGTTGAACTGGAAGCCGACTTTCAGATAATCCGTAATCTTGTAGTCGTTACTTGCATTAATCGTCACTTTGCTGAATTTCTCATGTTCGATGTTGCCCTGTTCATACGAGTAACCTACGCCCAGATAGAAACTATGTTTGGGCGAAGCTCCCGTAATGCTTATATTATTGTTGGTGATAAAAGCTGTCTGGAAGATTTCATCCTGCCAGTCGGTATTTGCATTCCAGCCGGTGAAGTCGAACGGGGCGTCTTCCTGATTGGCGAGCTGCTCGCTGTATAACTCACGGAATTGCGATCCGTTTACCAGCTTCACCTTATCTACTACTTTCTTGAAACCGAAGGAGGTGTTTATATTTACCAGTGTTTGTCCTTCTTTGGCTTTTTTGGTGGTGATGATAATCACACCGTTAGCACCACGGACACCGAAGATCGCCAGTGAAGACGGGTCTTTCAGAATCTCCATGGATTCGATATCCTCCGGGTTGAGGAAGTTGATGTTATCGTTGAATAGTCCGTCAACGATATACAAAGGTTTATATCCGTTGATAGAGTTTGTACCGCGAATACGAATTTCCGGGTCGGAGCCGGCACGTCCGGAGTTTACGATTTGCACGCCGGCCACTTTTCCCTGTAAGGAAGAAAGCGGGTTCATGGCAGGTTTGTTGGCAAGTTCTTCTCCTTTGATGTTGGTGATAGAACCTGTCAAGTCCCTTTTCTTAGCACTACCATATCCGATAACTACCGTTTCGGCTAGCACTTGCGAATCTTCTTTCAGGGTGACGTTGATAACGGTCTGCGCACCGACCTTGACGCTCTGCGAGGTCATTCCCACATAGGAAAATGCCAGTACGTCGTCCGGGGTGACAGAGATTGAATACTTACCGTCCATATCTGTAATGGTTCCGGTGGAAGTTCCTTGTACGAGCACCGATGCGCCGATTAGCGGTTCATTGGCGGCATCCGTCACTGTTCCCGTCACTGTCTTTGCTTGTGCAAAGGCAGATGTGGTGGCAAGCAACAAGCAGGCGAGCGCCACTATGCTCTTAAACCAAGTAGTTTTCTTCTGAATCTGAAGATGTTGTAAAGGTCTAGTCCTCATTGCATTAAATTTTTCCATTTGTTACTATTTAGGTTGAAGTCTTTTTCTGCCGCTATTTGGCGAAAGTAACAAAGTGAACAAACGAAAGGCAAAAAAGATTTTGGAAAATACAGGAATGTCCGATTTTAACACAAAAGGAACCGATGTGAAATAGCAATAGTGACCTTAAAACATTTCTTCCGCTGTCTCTATGCAGTGGACGACATCTTCTTTGTTGCCGTTGAAAGGACCGGATTTCTCGATTTTCAGTGTCGACATCGCAGCGGCGAAACGCCCCGCCTCCTCAATGCCGGTTCCGGATACCCGTTGATACAGATAGCCGATTGTATATGTATCGCCGCAGCCTGTCGCGTCCACCACTTGCGCAGGCTTATAAGCCGGGATACGGAAAAAGTCCGTCCCGTTGAAAATAAGTGAGCCCATGCTTCCCAATGTAACTAACACTTCTTTTACTCCCCATTCATGCAACCGCCGGGCGGCTTCGTGAGGATCGGAAAGGCCGGTCAGCACTTCCATTTCGTGTTCGTTGACTTTCAGGAAATGGATATATCGTAAGGCTTCCCGCTTGTCGGTCCAGTCTGTCGGATATACATGAGTGTCACGTACTTCACGCAGGTAACCTTGTGAGTCTACTGCAATCAATCCTTTTAGGGAAAGCTCCTTGATTACTTCCAGTGAGAAGTCGTCGGCCAGCAGGGAGCCGAGGTGGTAAATCTCCGCGTCTATCTCACGGAGTTGGGAAGCGGTGAAAGGATCAGCTTTTGCCAGTACACGTTGGGTACGGTCATCGGGATTGGTCCCATAGATGTTCTCGAAATATACGGAATGCCGGCTGGGCAATGCAGTGACGTCAATGCCGACCTTACGCAGCTGTTTTACAACGTTCATTTCTGTTGCACCAACTGCCGTGACCAGTGTATAGTCGATATCATTGAAATGACGAATGGCGTGTGAACAGTAAAAAGCGGTTCCTCCCGGCATATAAACAGTGCTTTGAGGGGTAACTACTTTATCTAATGTGATGTGACCAATACAGCAAAGTTGATGTTTCTTCATATTGTAAGCAATTAAAAAGCCTCCAAGAATGTATCTTGAAGGCTTTCTAGTTTATTTTGGTGCGGATGATAGGACTCGAACCTACACGCCTCACGGCACCAGATCCTAAGTCTGGCGCGGCTACCAATTACGCCACATCCGCAGGTAGCTTTTTTGTTTAGCGGTGCAAAGATAGGAAGATTTTCTGATTTGACAAATTATTCGGCAATAAAGTTATTCGTTTAGTATCTCAAATGCCTTTTCTATCAGTGTATCTTTATTCTCAAGTTGGTCTTCCTTAGACATATTGATAGCAACATCCGGTGCGATACCTTCTTCCAACGGCTGTTTGTTCTTATCGAAATGCGGGCTGGCGGAGAAGCGGATGCTCCAACCGTTCGGCAGTTCGGACGAGAACGGAAGACCGGAACCACCTCCGGTCCGGTCGCCCAACTGGATAATTTCTGTATCTTCTATGCTGCGCATCGCATTGACAAAATCGTTTGTTGCGCTGTAACAACGACGGTTGGTTAATATCACTACCTTTTTCTGCCACCGGATACTGTTGGACGGTTCCAGATAAATCGGTTCCATTTGGGAGAAATCATTATGTCCCGGCCCGGTTTTGTGCTGAATGTATCCGGTCAGCGTCTTTTGGTTGGTGAACCGGGCGGCGATACGGGTGGAGTTTGTCAAGTTTCCCCCTCCGTTGTCGCGTACATCAATGATTAATCCGTTGCAAGGTGACAGGTAGAGAAGAACCTCATCCAGATTACCGTTTCCTACCCCTGCACTGAAACTCTCATAACGGATATATCCTATATTATTGTCGAATATCTTATATTTCAGTCCGGCTGCTGTGTAGTAACCGCTGCTGGCACTGCCCAGATAGGTCTGGTAAAGAATGTCTTCCCGGTAATTCCAATCATACCCCTGATACCACTCATCATAGAAAGAAGTGCGTTTGGCGGAAGAAAGATTGACGTGCCCGTCTTTCAGGGTATATAACATCTGACTCAGAAGGTCAAACAAATCATCGTTGGACATGGTCGGTACCACCAGTTTTCGGTATTTTTCGTGTACGGCATCCCAGTCAATGCCTTTTGCCTCCAGAAAACAATACTGTTCATCAATGATCATCCATAGTTGCTCGAAGTTGCCTACGGGATCATTGGCGTACTCTTCTTCCCTGATGCAACCGGTCAGCGCCGGCAGGCAGCAGATTAGTAAAAGTAATTGTATAATCTTATTTTTCATTCTTCTTATCTATCGCTCTTTGAAATTTCAACATTAAATCTTTCGTTCTCTTAGTAGGCCCTTACCGATGAAGGCAGAGGGGCTGTTCCTTTTTTATTTCGGATTCGGTATAGGTCTTTCACAAATCCTACCATGAATACATGAGAGTAGGTATGTGTTTTGATATTGTTTACTTTGTATTGTTGCAAATCAGCCAGATAGCTGAAACGCATCTTGGTATATCCTATCGGCAAGTCAATCGAGAGCATTTGCCGGAGGGAAGGCTGGTTGTGCAAAGAAGTGAATTTAATCACTCCGCCGGCATTGCCCAATGAGAAAATCTCGTAATAAGACTGCCCGTAGTGCGGCGAGAACAAAACTCCCATGACAGGAAGGTTCACTTGATAGCGCAACACCATTGGATAGCGTTTGATTTTGAGATGCCAGATGGCCATTCCTGAAGCGTCCAGATTGACGTATGCCCTTGCGGAAGCCGGATTGTTCGTGTTACGGAGATTGTAGACAAAGCCGCCGTTGGCGTCTATCAGTCCTCCGGCCAGTAATTTAAAGTTCTCCGTCAGGCGGAACTGGTAATGCAGGCCGTAATTCCAGTTGACTAATCCGGAGAATGTATTGTTGTTGTCGGCACGGTTATGCGTATAGCCGATATCTGCCTGAAAGAAATTCTGTACGGAAACATTGCCGTCGAACAACTTTGTCATACGGATTGTTTCGCGGGAAATGCGGAAGTCGATTCCCTTATATTCCTGTGGTGACAGGTAGGTGTCGAACACATTGGTAAAACCGATGCCGTACATGGTGGCACGTGTTACATAACGATGAGTCTGCAGGGAATCAATCTGTGCCTGTAATTTTGTGCAAAGGGCGAACAGGATGCATCCTGTCAGCCCCAAGTATATTAGTTTTTTCTTCATCAGAATAATTTCATCTGCCCGGTGATTTCATCAATAATATCGCCTTCGCTCTTGCCGCTGTCCGGATCCAGATTTTCCGGCTCCTCTTCAGGAACTTCCTGTTGTTCTTGTGAGGGTTCGGGGAAGCGAGTTGGTTCAAGCTCATTGATCGTCTCCACTGCATAGGTAGTGATACGTTTTCCCTTGGCTTTGAAACCTTTGACAGCAATGAATTCATCCGCATCGATATTCAACGGATCACGGAAATTGTCGTGTCCGCCAAATATGACTTCCAGACGAGGATAGTACTCGTCGGTCAGCAGGATCAGACGGTTGTTCTTATTTTCTCCCAAGTAGTTCTGTTTACGGTTGGAGGCCTCAAGACAGAAACGTTTCAGATACGGATAATTCTGTTGGTCGGCATCGTAAAGCGCGGCAGTCCATATCTTGTTAGGATCAAACTTCTCCACGATGCTTACATTATCTTCATAGTGGTTGCTCAAGTCGAAGTTGGTAGTATAGAAATCACCGTTGTTCAGAACAATCAATATGCTGTCGTCGCTTTGGAATTCACCCAGATATTCACCTCGTCCGTCATAGTTGAGGCGGAGTATGTCACGGTCAAACCATACTTTACGTCCACCGAGCGTGGAACCTCCTTTTTGTTTCAGGGATATCTTATGTACCGGCAAGCGGGTAAGAATCACGCCTCGTGCCTGACGTCCCTTGATGCTGACCTCACTGAAGTCATGCTCGAAAATGATACGGCGTACACGCGGATTCGGTTTCAGTGTCACCTTGATGATTTCGGCTTCTCCATTCGGGTTGGCGCTGAAATAGGTAATCCGTGATTCGGGAGTTCCCTGTGTGACATCATATTCGCGGTCGCGAACTACAGAGGTCACGGCGAAACGTTTTACGTATGTCGTTCCTTCTTTTCCGTCGCGGTAGGCTACATTGTAGATCGTACGTTTATCGTTCTTCTTGAATACATTGACATAGAGAACGTTTTTGCCGACGAACTTCTTGTCGGCAACAGGAGTTACGATATACTTACCGTCGCGGAAGAAGATAATGACATCATCGATATCCGAACAACATGCTACGAACTCGTCTTTTTTCAAGGCTGTTCCGATAAATCCTTCTTCGCGGTTGATATAAAGTTTTTCGTTTGCTTCTACTACTTTGGCAGCTTCGATGGTGTCGAAGTTACGCAGTTCCGTACGGCGCGGGAAGTTCTTGCCGTATTTGTTTTTCAACATCTGATACCAGTTGACGGTATAATCTACGATGTGAGCCAGATGATTATCAATCTCGGCCACTTCTTCTTTCATCTTGGCAATCAGTTCATCCGCTTTGTCCGAGTTGAATTTCAGAATACGCCCCATTTTGATTTCCATCAGTTTGAGAATATCCTCTTTGGTTACTTCGCGGATAAATTTCGGATAATAAGGCGTCAGGCGTTCGTCAATATGAGCACAAGCTGCGTCCATATCTTTGGATTGTTCGAACTCTTTGTCCTTATAGATGCGTTCTTCGATAAATATCTTTTCGAGCGAAGCAAAGTGCAACGCTTCCAGTATTTCGTTTTTCTTGATTTCCAGCTCCTGCTTTAGCAAATCCAGCGTGTTGTCTGCCGACTTTCTCAAGACTTTGCTGACAGTGAGGAAATGAGGTTTGCTGTCATCAATCACGCAGCAGTTGGGTGAGATACTTACTTCGCAATCGGTGAATGCGTACAATGCATCGATTGTTTTGTCCGATGATGTACCTGGTGCCAGATGCACTAATATTTCTACGTTGGCAGCTGTGTTGTCATCTACCTTGCGAATTTTGATTTTTCCTTTATCAACAGCTTTTAGGATAGAGTCGATCACTGTTGAAGTGGTTTTCCCATAAGGGATCTCTGTGATTGCAAGTGTTTTGTTATCAATCTTGTTGATCTTGGCACGTACTTTCACTGCTCCGCCACGTTCTCCGTCGTTGTATTTGGCTACATCAATCGAGCCGCCTGTCTGGAAATCGGGATACAGTTGGAATTCTTCCCCACGCAGATAGCTGATGGAAGCATCACAAAGTTCGTTGAAGTTATGCGGCAATATCTTGGAAGAAAGTCCAACGGCGATACCTTCCACTCCCTGCGCCAGTAATAACGGGAATTTCACAGGAAGAGTGACTGGTTCCTTATTTCGTCCGTCGTATGACAATTTCCATTCAGTAGTTTTGGGATTGAAGACAACATCCAGCGCAAACTTGGATAAACGTGCCTCGATATAACGGGGAGCAGCCGCACCGTCTCCGGTGAGGATATTACCCCAGTTACCCTGACAGTCAATCAACAGGTCTTTCTGTCCCAACTGTACCAAGGCATCCCCGATAGAAGCATCCCCATGCGGGTGGAACTGCATGGTGTGTCCCACAATATTTGCCACTTTGTTATACCGCCCGTCATCCAGACGTTTCATAGAATGCAGGATACGACGTTGCACAGGCTTTAAACCGTCATTGATGTGAGGTACGGCACGTTCCAGAATAACATATGAAGCATAGTCCAGAAACCAATTCTGGTACATGCCTGTTAACTGATGTTTTACGCTTTCGTCCCGCGCGTCCGCCGGTTTGTAGTCTGAATGTTCTTCCGTTATCTCGTTGATTTCGTCACTCATATATCAATCTTCGCTTTGCTTTTACAACAAATTATCTTCTTTACATCAAAAAAAAGGGGATGTGCACGCAAAAATACGAAATTAATTCATATGAGGACGAAAAGAACTCACGTTTTTTATGATACTGACAACTCCAATCATCCTTTGTTTTCGTGAGTAAACTACCCAGGGACTTGACAACGTTCTTTTTATGTTGTATATTTGTAGTCGGCTATAAAGCCTGACTAAAAACCGAAATTAATGAAAAAAGAATTGTTTATTGCAACATTTATCTGCATGTGTTTACCTCAAAATAGGTGTAATATGCTAACAATATAACAGGAAAAATCAGCCAGTGATAACCTGCTGGGAACTCATGTGTAAACAATGGGCTGTGAATCTTTAGTGGATTTACAGCCTTTTTTGTTGCATAAATTTGAGACTTTTTCTGCAAAAGGAACTATTCGCGTTTATAATAAACTAGAGAGACGTTTCTAATAAACGATGAAAGAATTTATTAGAAACGTTCAAATAGTCATTGTGTAAAAGATAAACTATTTTCAATATATCTCGATGGAGGATGTATAGTATCTCTCTTATAAAGCAGTTGCTATGGTAAACTATAATAACAGATGCGTTCGTTTGCTTTATTATACAAAAAGAGATATGACGCACTGGCGTCATATCTCAATGAAACTTAAACCTAATGAAGAAACCTGAGGGGAGAATGCGGATTATACCCTTATTTCCCAACCTTTTTCGTATTCTCTTCCCCAAAGCTTGTTAGCTTCCAAATCATTGAGAATACGTCCGCTACCCGGATCAATGTTTAAAGAATGACCTACGCGCTGTGCAATATTGCCGAGTTGTACAAGCTGTGTACTGATACAGGCATCTACGATGCCGGAGTTCAGCTTGCCTCCTTTGCGGATAGCGTCAAACCAGTTTTCGAAGTGAAAGGCGTCCAGCTTTTCCGATGGATTTAATAGATTGCCGGTTTCAAACTTCAAATTACTTTTTACGTCCTTGATAACTTTACCCTGTAAATCTGTTATTTTATATTCATTACCGCCACTGATAAAGAGCGTACCTGTTTCTCCGTAGAAAGCCGTACCTACTCCGAATCCGTCTACCGGAGTACTGTTGCAGCTACGCCCTTCCCAGGAACAGGAAGCTTCGTCACCGAACTGGAAGGAAATGAGTTGTGTATCCGGTGTTTGCCAGTCGTCCTGAAACCGGTATCTCCCCCCGATGGAGTCTACCTTTGTCGGATAGTCCACACCCAGCCCCCAACGGAGTATGTCGACAAAGTGAGTTCCGTTATTCAATGCTTCACCTGTACCCCAGTTCCAGAACCAGTGCCAGTTATAATGAATATAATTGTCTTTAAAGTCAGCCACACGAGGTGCCGGCCCTTGCCATAAATCCCAGTCCAGATAATCCGGTACAGGCATGACTTTACCTGTTCCGATCGAAGGACGATTGTTGACATACCAAGACTTGGCATACCTCACCTTGCCAATCGTTCCTGACTTGATTTCTTCTATTGCTTTGATTACATTCGGCCACGAACGGCGTTGGTTGCCGACTTGGACAATACGGTTGTATTTGAGAGTGGCGCGCATCAGCATTTCATTTTCCGCCGGATTATGGCTGGTCGGTTTTTCCAGGTAGACATGTTTGCCTGCCTGCATAGCCATGATAGCCGCCTTTGCATGCCAATGGTCGGGAGTAGCGATAACTACTGCTTCAAAATCGGTTGATTCCAGCATTTTGCGGATGTCCTTTTCTCCCTTCGGAGTACGTCCGCTGATTTTATGTATGTCTGCCTGACATTTCTCTAGTGCTCTTGAATCAACATCGCAAAGATAGGTTACTTCGCAACCTTTCATTTTAGCAAATCCTTGTGCCAGGGCATTCCCTCTGGAGTTAACACCAATAACCCCGATACGTATTTTGTCGTTTGCACCTAGAATTTCTTGATAACTATTGGCACCGAATCCGGGAATGATACTTCCCAAAGAAAGGGCGGCTGTACCTGCTACTGTCTTTTTTATAAAATCTCTTCTTGTAGTCATAGTATTTATTTTTTTTCAAAATTAAGCTGTTATTAGGTAATATCAGACTTCTTTTCCGTTAATTGGTCTTCAAAAAACGTCAGGATGCTATTTTTTCTTTCGAAAAAAGTAGCGCAGTCCAATAAAGAGTATACGGGGAATCCATTGTATGAAATAGATAAAGAGGCTGATTACAAAAACATATCCGAGTTGGGTGAACGTTTCAATCCAGGGACGTGTATATGCCACAATAGCAGCAATATTAATCACGAAAGCGAGAAGAAAGCATACCAGGTAAATGTTTCTTTCCCTTCTGATTTTCTGGGAGGTAATAATGATATCTTTCATAACTTAAAATTTCATGTAAGGGATTTTATATTCATCTGGGAAAAGGATGCGGCGCTCTTCTTCCATGGCCTGATTGCCGAGCAGGCAAAGTACCGTGGAACAATAAGCTTCTTCTACTACATTCTGTGCTTTTTCGCCGGTGATACACGACTGGCAGAACGAAGAGAGGATAATATCTGAACCGTCTTTATCAGCTCCGATCATGCTCAGACCATTGTTGACCTGAATATCTCCCTCGATGATGAAGTGAGGGGTATACTCCATTTTGGTTTCCGGGCGCCAGCTGGGACCTGCTGTAGGGATTGCTGCAAATACTTTGTCTTTCACTTGCCCGATCAGTTGCCGTATTCCTGATGTTGAATGGTCTTCTTCCAGATAGTAAATTCCTTTTGCCATTTCCATAGTACCTTTATGTCCCAGAATCTGGTCTTCCATGCCATTGAATTTATTGGAAATCAATGATTCGTAAGCAATTTTAGCTCCGTCGGAGTACCGGTAAGTTACATTTACGCTGTCATATACTTCACGTCCGTCTTTCCAGTAGACAATATCGCCCATACCGATAATGCTTTCCGGCATTCGCCGGGCTGCCCAGTTGCAGACTTCCAGCTGGTGGCAAGCTAGTTCGGTCATTAGTCCGCCGGAACTTTCTTTATACAATCGCCAGTTTATTTGACGTTCCAGTTCCGGAGAAGGAACAGGGCGGCGCCAGTCTGCATTTCTAAACCAGTGGCAACGCATTCCTACAACGTCTCCAATGAGTCCGGAATGAATCATTTGCATCCCTTTGATGTACTTCTCGTCATACATCCGCTGCATGCAGAAGTAAAGTACCTGACCGGTATTTTGGTAAGCGTCATAAATAGCCTTACACTCGTCTAAGGTACGTGCCATTGCCTTTTCGCAAAACACATGTTTGCCTGCTGCCAATGCGTCCAATACAATAGGAGCATGCCAGTTCAGCGGAGTGGAAATAATGACTCCGTCGATATCTGCCGATTCCAGTAATTGACGATAATCTGTGTATGGTTTGGCATCCGGACACAAATCTAATGCTTGCTGAAGGTTAGGAGCGTAGTTGTCGCAAACTGCGACAATCTGTGCATGCGGAATTTCCTTCAGGTTATGGATATGGTACTGTCCTCTGGAACCTGTTCCGATTAAAGCGATCCGTGCTTTCTCGTTGCGTATCTCTTTGAGCTTTTCAGGGGTGCAGGAAGACAACCAGGGTGTTGTGCTGAGTAAAGCGGTTCCTCCTGCAATGTATCCCAGACTTTTTATAAACTGTCTAAGACTTAAGTCTACTCCTTTTTCTGTATTTTTCGTCATATTTTTATAGAGTATATATGTTTCCTTGTATATTTTTAAAATGTGTACTGATCTGCTTCCGTTGATTATTGTCCGCGATCATCCAGACTGTGCTGAGCACTTCTGCATCCAGTGGGTCACTGGATATGATAGTCGTAATTTTCTTCTGGTTGTTGTAGGTACCGGTGAGCGGATTTATAATATGTCCGGTGTATTGCATTGTATTTCCCGATGTGGACAATGTGTTGTCCGCAAGACTGAATTCGTTGAGGGACTGTTGACTATATGGATTTAATAAGCTGACTTTCCAGCAGTCACCATAAGGATGACGGCCAATTCCCATAATAGAACTATTCCCGAAATCAATGAAAGCGTCCCGTATATTTCCTTGTAGAAGAATCTCCTGAATCTTTTTTAGTGCATACCCTTTCGCAAAACCGCCGAAATCAAGAGAAAGCGGCGGATAGGCAGTAGATATATGCCTGTTGTCGTGAAACTGTATGAGAGAGAAATCTTTCAGCGTGATATCGAAAAGATGAAAAGTCTTTTCATAGTAAGACCGGCAAAGCTGAAGAATCGTCCCGAACTCCGGGCTGACAGGTACTGGAGTTTGAGAAGAGAGTTTTAATTGGGCTGCTTCGCTTTTCGGGTCAAAGCGGTTCAGCATCCTTTCCAATCTTTCCAACTCATTGGTAATGACCGGCCAAAGCTTATTTAAGTACTCCCTATTGGGATGAATCATTAACATGTCGAAACGTGTCCCCATAACATGAGGAATGAATCCATGAAACATGGATTCATTTTCGTAATATTTTGTCTCTGTCCTTAACACTGACCTGATCCTTTATTTATTTTTCTTTCTTGGCAAGTTCTACAGCTGTTGTGGTAATATAATATTTGGATATTGTATTCTCATTTTCCCATTGCGGCATGTTCTTATCATGCAGATAAGTCAGGAACGATTCCGCTACTTTACTGAAGTGAGCTTCATGGCCTGATCTGTTTTCCTGTGGAATATCAATCAGATAAGTTCCATTACCCATATCTTTGATAAATAAAAACGGAGATTTTGCCTGTAACCGTTGGATTGTTTTTTGTAGCTGATCTTCAAATCCGGCACTATCCATGTCAGGGCTTTTTTGAATATAGAGTTGTTTGACAAAACCGCTTTCCTTATCTTGAATGGTTTTCAATGTGGCTTTACTTCCTTTTTTGATAGAAGTAAAAGTGTCACCGCCGCCCTTTGGAGGAGTATAATTCCAGGTAACCTTCATGTTTACGTGGATGCCCTTTACTGTATAATGAAGAGTACCGTTTGCTAAAACCTCCAGTACATTGTCTTTTACGTACTTGTTTAAGTAAGATGGAAAAGTATCGACTAAAGTTGATTGGGTGAACTCCGGTAATGTGATATGGGTAGCCCAATGTTCGGCTGTCAATACCTTGACATCCGATTGATAGTGGATAGCCTCGTCCGGGAAGCATTGCCAATTAACTAAATCGATGAGATGAGTGGTCACATCAGCTATACCTTCACCCTGTTGGGCCACATCGTAGTACCATGCTGGGCGGGTCAATGGTTTGCCGGACACCGTTTTGAAGAAATGATGCACACTCTCCATACTGACCGTCGGTTCAGTGAGTGAACCTTGCAGTAATTCACCGAATATCTCCGGGGTATGTAGTAACTCTCTTTCTATGATATTAAGAATGTCATATCGTTCAGTCATCAGATCATAGAGAAGTAATCCCTTTTTCTGGGCTAATTGATAGGCTGTTGCCAGTAAATCAAAATCCTGCCTGTTGATAGCCAACGGTTTGTCGGAAAGAACATGGTAGCCTGCTTTGATCGCTTCCAGAATATATTTTGTCTTTTTTTGATTGTTTCCGGCTAAGACAACAACATCTCCTTTACGATCGGAAAGCATTCTGGAAAGGTAATCTTCTCCTATATATGCCTCTTCTTCCCAGGCTGTAGGACTTTCTGTCCGTTGATTGTAAGAATGAATATTATTCAAATATTGCTTGACTTCTACTCCTTCGGGAGCATATACCCGGACAGTGTCATTGACGGCAGCTAACGCGTTTTTTTGTAACAAACTGGCGTGAAAATGTCCCGGGTCAAGCACTACTAATTCTATGCCGTGTCCCATTTCTTTGTTATGATGGTTACTAGTCTGTTTCTTGGAAAAAGTGCAGGAAGCAATCAATAATGAAATAGACAATATGCCGATATTCTTAAACGTGTACTTCATGTGTTGTCTTTATTTATAGGACTTGATTAATTTCCGGGCATCTTTCAATCCTTCCTGATAGGCTTCTTCCATAGAGACAATTTTCCCATTTTGCTCTTTGCTCATGTTAGAAGCTTTCATAAAGGTGAAAATTTCGATTGTTTCTTCTTTGGAGATAGGAGCTACTCCGGTTTTGAAGAACTTTAATATCTGGTCAAGTAGTACTTTGTAGCCTGCATATCCTCCGGCAGGAATTGCTTCTTTGGAGGTATATGCCGTACCTCCATAAATAGACGGTCCTTCCTTGATTCCTCTGAAAGTACCTATCCGGCCATCTTTCCAGCGTCCAACTACTACATCCGCTTCTTTGGAGGACATACGGTTGACAGATGCACAACCGGTTCCCATTAATGTATATAGTGTTTCCACTCCATGAATACCATAAAAGCCAAAGTCCGGGTGAGTCGGTTCTACCTTATGCGGAGAATAGCAGTCTGCTCCCAGAATCTTGCCGAACTCCCCCTTTCTCAATTTCTGATTTTGTGGAGAATATCGAAGTGCGGAAGAAGAAAAAATAGGAACATTGTATTTTTCAGCCATTTCGTAGATGGCAATTGCTTGTCCCAAAGTAGCTCCGACAGGCTTGTCAATATAGCATATCTTTCCGGACTTAAAGACTTCCATTGCTTGTTCCAGATGGATTCTTCCATCATTTGTTTCGAGCATGACACAATCTACTTTGTCGAGTAACTCTGCTATGGAAGAGGTGATTTCTACCCCGTGTTTTTTAACTTCTTCTATGTATCCGGGAATCCGTTCATAACTGGACTGGATCGTCTTTGAACCATAAGGATAGGCAGCTACGACTTCGAACTCTTTCACAAATTCGTCATCGGAGTCTCCGTTCAGTAGCTCGGTGAAGGCTGTAGAATGGGAGGTGTCGAGTCCAATAATTCCTATTTTGATTACATTCTGTGCATGTAGTCTGAAGCTGACAGACAAGAAAGCAAGGAGGATAAATAAGATATTTTTCATA
>OLIT01002197.1_pt1 | contig 14754 bp, 10 predicted proteins | sample 1601341 | NCBI WGS metagenome assembly OLIT01 (sample SAMEA2452121, study PRJEB22498) | human gut metagenome | biome: human feces; feature: human gut; material: feces | place: Australia | collected 2012
TTTCTGGTAACCCTGATTCTGATGCAGCGTTCCGAAGGCGGCGCTCTTGACGGTCTTGGCGGCGGCAGCGGCGCAAGTTCTTTACTGAGCGCCCGCGGTACCGGAAACATGCTTACCCGGCTGACGGCTATTCTGGCTACGGTGTTTTTCCTGACCAGTATTTCTCTTTCGATTTATTACAAAGGCGCCCAGCCCAAGCCGACATCCATTCTGGAACAGGCTCCGGCGGCTCAGACCGTGCCCGCCGCGCCGAGCGCTCCGGTAGCCGGAAAATAAATGACCGAAATCTTCAAACATAAGGCACCCTCTTTCGAGACGGTGCCTTTGTCACTTTTAAACAACCGATTTTTACATGGGAACTATACAGATGACTGAACCGACAAATCTTGATAAAGTGTTGTCAACCAAAGCAAAATTCATTTTCATTACCGGCGGTGTCGTTTCTTCGCTGGGCAAGGGGCTGGCGTCGGCTTCGCTGGCATCCATTTTGCAGGCGAGGGGCTTTAAGGTTCGTCTGCGCAAGCTGGACCCTTACCTGAACGTCGATCCCGGCACCATGAGCCCGTATCAGCACGGCGAAGTCTTTGTAACCGACGACGGTACCGAAGCAGATCTCGACCTCGGCCATTATGAACGGTTTTCCGGTGTGCCGGCCAAGCGTACTGACAGCATTACCACCGGCAAAATCTATCAGCGCGTTATAGACAAGGAACGCCACGGCGATTATCTGGGCGCCACCATTCAGGTCATTCCGCATGTTACCAACGAAATCAAGGACTTTATTTATTCCGACGTTTCCGATGAAGATTTTGTCCTTTGCGAAATCGGCGGCACCGTCGGCGATATTGAAGGGCAGCCCTATCTGGAGGCGATTCGTCAGGTTGCCTATGATTTGGGGCGCGACCGGGTCATGTTTATTCACGTTACGCTGCTGCCCTACATTCCGGCCGCCGGCGAACTGAAAACCAAGCCCACCCAGCATTCGGTCAAAAAGCTTCAGGAATACGGTATTCAGCCGGATATGCTGCTTTGCCGTTCGCAAACGCCGATTCCGCAGAACGAAAAGCGCAAAATCGCCTTGTTCTGCAATATTCGCGAAGACAACGTCATTGCCGCTCTTGACGTCGACACCATCTATCAGGTGCCGGTCACTTATTCTCATGAGGGTATGGATACGCAGGTTTGCCGACATTTCGGCCTGGATTGCGGCAAAGAACCGGATTTAAGCAAATGGGAAAACATTGTCAACACGATTCGTTGTCCCGAAGGCGAGGTAAAGATTGCGGTTGTAGGCAAATATACCCAGCTGCTGGAAGCTTACAAATCTCTGAATGAAGCGCTGACTCACGGCGGTATCGCCAATAAGTTCAAGGTACGCGTCAAATGGGTCGATTCTGAACTGCTGGAACAGGAAGACCCGGCCACTTATCTGGCTGAAGTCAACGGCATACTGGTTCCCGGCGGCTTTGGCGAACGCGGAACCGAAGGCAAAATGCTGGCGATTAAATATGCACGGGAACACAAGGTTCCTTTCCTGGGAATTTGTTTCGGCATGCAGCTGGCGGTCATTGAAACCATGCGCAATATAGCCGGTATCAAAACCGCCGGCACCACAGAGTTTGGCAAGGCCTGCGAGCCTGTGGTCGGCCTGATGACCGAATGGGACAAGGATGGCGCCAAACAGGTTCGGCATAAGGACGGCGATTTGGGCGGCACAATGCGTCTGGGCGCCTACGAAGCTGTCTTGAACAAAGATTCTCTGGTTCATAAGATTTACGGCACCGACAAAATTTCCGAGCGCCATCGTCACCGCTACGAAGTCAATATGAAATATGAGGACCAGCTGAAACAGGCAGGCATGATTATTGCAGCCAAGTCGCCCGACGGCAAGCTTCCCGAAATCTGCGAACATCCGGATCATCCGTGGTTTGTCGGCGTCCAGTTTCATCCCGAACTGAAGTCAAAACCCTTTGCGCCGCATCCGCTTTTTGTTTCTTTCGTCAGAGCGGCGATAGATAAGAGCAGGCTGCTGTAATGGAAAACATCGAAGAGCGCCTTCGCCGTTTGGAAGCCGCGGACTGCAAGGTCTGCGGCTTTACGGTCGACAATGCCGGCCCCGGATTTCAGGACAGGTTTATCGCTTTGCTGCCTGAAGCAAAAAATCTTGAGGTGCTGGCTCTGACGCGGCTGCCGCCGTTGAATGAAATCAAAGACGAGTGGCGTCGCGGTCAGGCGGAAAAGTACCGCAGGGAAAAGAAAATTGCCGACAGCCCGGAACGCGCGGCATATTTTTATGCGCAGACGCTGCCCCGGCTACTGAATATTCTGTCCCGGCTTCCTGCGCTGCGGGAACTCTGCCTTTTTAACATAAATCTGTCCGAAGAACAGCGTGCGGCTCTTCCTGAAGGCCTTAAACTGTTGACATAAAACGCTCCCGGTTCTAAATTGGCCGAAACAAAACCTATAATTTTAGAAAATTATGAACAAAGAACTGCTTTATGCTGCGCATCAGTTGCACGGCATGATTAAAATCAAAGATGAAGAACTTATCGATCCCCGCGGCAGCTACCCTCGGATTAAACTGAATCCCGGTGCGGCGTTTGTCTGTTTTGCCGACGACATTCCCGCTCTGATAGCCATCGGTCATCTCTGCCGGATAACCCGTCAAAAGCGTTGCAAAATCGTTGCCGACCGTATGACGGAGGAACTTTTGCCCGCAGACGAAAAGCTGTTGCGGACTTTCGGCGGCGAGAATATTTTCGTCGATGTCGCCGGAAACTGTACCCGCAGCCCGAATGCCGCGGCAATCGTTTCTCAAAGCCGTTATCTGCCGGCAAAAAAATATTACGGCCGGGTTTTCGGAATCAGAGAAGATTTTGACGAAGTCTGCAATGCGCCGGAAACTTATCTGCCGCAGTTTTTGTCCCGCTTAAACGAAAGTTTTCGCTGCGGCGTCAACTTTCGCGGCTACATGGACGGCAAGGACAAATACCGCCTTTATGCCGTTTGGTGCGAGTGTTACCGGCCGCAGGAAATTGTCCGCCCCGAAGACTGGGAAAAAGCCAGAAATGCCTTTGAAGGAAAAGTCGATGAAATCTGCCTTAAGGCATGATTTTTGCATCTTTGCGCCAGCCCTGAACCGTTGCCTGCGGTTTGGGGCTTTTCTGTTTAAATCTGAAATGCGGAGTTGCCAAATTTTGCCAAACCTGCTAAAACATGATTATTCTTAACTACGCAGCAAAGGAAAACCGTTATGGAACAGAGAACTATCGAAATCGGCAGCTTCAAAATCGGCAACAAACTGCCCTTGGCACTGCTTGCCGGCCCTTGTCAGATTGAAAGCCGCCAGCATGCGATTGACATGGCCGGCGCCATGGTCGAAATTACCGGAGAGCTTGGCATAAACTATATTTTCAAGGCTTCCTTCGACAAAGCCAACCGCACATCCATCAACGGCGCCCGCGGGGTTGGCCTTGAAGAGGGAATGCTGACTTTTGAGGAAATCAAAAAGCTCTACAATAACGTTCCGATTGTTACCGACGTTCATGAAAAGGAACAGTGCGGCATTGTTGCCCAGTATGTTGACATGCTTCAGATACCGGCTTTTCTGTGCCGGCAGACCGACCTGGTGGTCGCTGCCGCCAAAACCGGCAAGGTCGTCAACATTAAAAAAGGTCAGTTCTGTGCACCCTGGGATATGAAACATATTGTCAAAAAAGCCGAAGATTCGGGCAATGCCAATGTTTGCCTGACCGAACGCGGCGCCAGTTTCGGCTATAATACGCTGGTAACCGACTTCCGCGGTCTGCCGATCATGGCCAAAGAAACCGGCTGTCCGGTTATTTTCGATGCAACCCATTCCGTCCAGCAGCCCAGCGGGCAGGGCGGAACTTCCGGCGGCCAGCGCGAATTTGCGCCGGTGCTTGCCCGCGCTGCCGTTGCCGTCGGCGTTGCCGCGGTGTTCATTGAAACTCACGACAATCCGGACAAGGCTCTGTCCGACGGACCAAACATGATTCCGCTTAAAGACATGAAACGGGTTTTAAGTGAGCTGATGACTTACGACAGCGTTACCAAGTCCATCATTCACGATTATTAGTAATTTTCTCCCCGGATGCATTTCGGGGAGAATTTTTCGAAAGATGCGGAAAATGAAAGATTTCTTCAAACAAAGGGGTTTTTGGCTGCTGCTGGCCTGCACGCTGCTGGCGGTTCTTTCCGCCTGGCGTTTTGACGCCAATCCGCCGGCCTGGGTTTATGAAGTCATGACAAGGAAATAGATTTGCAGTTTACGGACGAAGGGTACATCATCAATGTCAGAAAACACGGCGAAACCTCGCTTATTCTGACTCTGATAACCCGCGCACACGGCAAGCTTGTCGGCTATGTCCGGGGCGGACACAGCAAAAAGAACCTTGGCGTCTATCAGCCCGGCAACCTGATTGCGGTTGATGCCTATGCCCGGATTGAAGAAAATATGCTTTCCTTTCGCGCCGAACTTCTCAAGCCGACTGCCGTTCGTTTTCTCGACAGCAGCGGCAAATTGTCCGCGCTTTCCGCTTTCTGCGAACTGGCAAATGCCTGCATGCCCGAAAAGGCGGAATTGGAACGCTTTTACTATCTGATTGACAGCTTTTTTAATTTTATAGATGAAGATAATTGGATAGTGCATTATTCTTACTTTGAATTTTATCTTCTTGATTTCCTTGGCATAGGCTTGGATCTCAGCGAATGTTCCGCTACCGGCACAACCGAAAATCTGGCTTACGTTTCGCCTAAAACCGGCCGCGCCGTTTGTGCCGAGGCCGGTGAACCTTATAAAAGCCGGCTGTTCAGATTTCCGCAGTATATTATCGATAAAAACTATAATCCTGAACTTTCGGAAGTGGCAGATCTGCTGCGGATGACCGAGTTTTTCCTCAATAAAAACTTTTTTCAAACTCATAACTTGAAATTCCCGCCGAACCGTGCTAATTTGCTGCATAACTTAGGCCTATAAACGATTTTAGAGTATTTTTGACATGCAGGAAGTAGAAGAAAAAATCAGAGATGTTCACCTCTCGGAGGAATTGAGCAAAAGATACCTGTCTTATGCCATGTCGACCATTGTCGACCGCGCGCTGCCGGATGTCCGCGACGGATTGAAACCGGTTCACCGCCGTCTGCTTTTTGCCATGCGCCAGCTGCATCTGGATCCGAAGTCCGGTTTTAAGAAATGCGCCCGTGTCGTCGGCGATGTCATCGGTAAATATCATCCGCACGGCGACAGTGCGGTTTACGGTGCCATGGTGCGCCTGGCTCAGGATTTTTCCGTACGTTATCCGCTGGTTGACGGCCAGGGAAACTTCGGTAATATCGACGGCGACGGTGCGGCCGCCATGCGTTATACCGAAGCCCGCCTGACTGAATTTGCCATGGCTCTGATGGAAGGTCTCAACGACAATGCCGTCGATTTTCGCGAAACCTATGACGGCGAGGAGGAAGAACCGGTCGTCATGCCGTCCATGGTGCCCAATCTGCTCTGCAACGGTTCGGCAGGAATTGCCGTCGGCATGGCCACCAATATCCCGCCGCATAACCTCAGCGAGGTCTGTGACGCGCTTCTGTATCTGATCGAAAAACCCGACTGCGAAATGGAACCGCTGGTTCGCCGCATCAAGGGGCCGGATTTCCCGACCGGCGGCATTGTCATCGACAGTTTTGAAAGCATTCTTAACACCTATAGGCAGGGAAAGGGAACTTTCCGCATTCGCGCCAAATGGGAGAAGGAAGACCTCGGACACGGACAGTATCAGATTATCGTAACCGAAATTCCCTATCAGGTCATCAAATCCAAACTGATTGAGAAAATAGCCCAGTTGCTGATGGACAAAAAGCTGCCGATGCTCAGCGATGTCCGCGATGAATCGACCCATGACGTCCGTATTGTTCTTGAACCCAAAAACCGTACGGTCGACGCCGGTCTTTTGATGGAACATCTGTTTAAAAACACCGATTTGGAAAGCCGTTTTCCAATGAACATGAATGTTCTTGATTCCGATGGTGTTCCGCGGGTTATGTGCATTAAAGATGTATTGGTCGAGTTTTTGAATCACCGCCATGAGGTTCTAAAACGCCGCTCTCAGTATCGTCTGGACAAGATAAACAACCGTCTCGAAATTCTGTCCGGATATCTGATTGCCTATCTTAATCTGGACGAGATTATCCGTATTATCCGTGAAGAAGATGATGCCAAAGCGGTAATGATGAAAGAATTTTCGCTGACTGAAAACCAGGCCGAAGCGATTTTGAACATGAAGCTGCGTTCGCTGCGTAAACTGGAAGAAACCGAAATCCGCCGCGAATTTGACGATCTCTCGTCCGAAAAGGGCGAGCTTGAGGCGCTGCTTGGCGACGAAAACAAACGCTGGCAGGCTTTGGCCGAAGAAATCAAGGCCGTACGCGAAAAATTCGGCAAAAAGACGGCTCTCGGCAAACGCCGTACCGAATTTGCCGAGGTCTCGGAAGAGATTGAAGTGCCGCTGGAAGTCTTTGTCGAAAAAGAACCGATTACAGTTATCCTGTCGCAAAAAGGCTGGATACGGTGTATTAAGGGGCATGCAGCCCTTGATGATGACTTCAAGTTCAAGGACGACGATGCGTTGCAGATTGCTCTGCATGCGCAGACGACCGACCGGATTATCTTTTTTGACACTTCAGGAAAGTTCTTTACGGTTCAGGCTTCCGAAATTCCCAGCGGCCGCGGGTTCGGCCAGCCGCTGCGTCTGATGATTGATCTGGGAAACAACGATCAGATTTGTCAGGCTTTTGTCTTTGAGCCGAAAGCCTCTTATGTCATTGCCTCCAATACCGGCAAGGGTTTCATGGTTGACGAAAACCATATCATTGCCCAAACCCGCAACGGCCGCAAGATTATGAATCTGGGTGACGGCGAAAAGGCCGTTTTCTGCGTCAAAGTTACCGGCGACAGTCTTGCCGTTGTCGGCGATAACCGCAAACTGCTGATTTTCCCTGTCGAAGAAGTGCCGACAATGGCACGCGGACGCGGCGTAACCTTGCAGAAATACAAAGACGGCGGACTGGCAGACATTCAGAGCTTTAACGCTGCGGAGGGCTTTTCCTATGCCCGCAGCGGCGGCATTAAAGTTGAAACCGATTTGCTGGCATGGCTCGGACATCGTGCTCAGGTGGGCAAACTGGTTCCGTTCGGCTTTCCAAAAAATAACCGTTTTCTGGGCAAGTAATGACGGAAATTCTGTTTGAATTCGTGCGGGTAGGGCACAGCGTCAAAGTTACCGCCATCGAACCGGAAACCAAAATTGAGGCTTCCGTCGTCGTGCCTGATACCCTTTCGCAGGATCAGATGAAGTTTCAGGCGCTGAACCGTCTCAAATACGTTCTCAGAAAAAAAGAAAACGAATAAATTCCCTGTTTACACGTCTTCAGTGATGTGTTATCTAATGTGGAATAACGTTTTGGGGAACCTGTGATGAATTCGCAAATGGGATTGGGACGCCGCAGTTTAAACGGCGTTGACCACTGGGAAAGCAATATTTCCGCCGACTGTTTTCTGCACGGAACAAACATTTTGATACTCCCGGGCGACGGCACCAATGGCGAATATGATGCCAACGCCATCTGCAAAATCGTTGAGCGTTTTCTTAACAACAATTTTATATCCGGCTTCGACGGACATATTTTCAGCGCCTATTACCCGGACAGTGCCAACTGCGGCACTCACAGGCTGAATCAGGATGCGGAACTCGGCAGGCTGGATGACAGGTTATATCCGGTTGCCAAAAAACATTATGACTATTACGGAAAGTTTTTTGACGTCTGGCTGTTGCCGCTTATTTCAAAAGACGGCGGACAGACACGGTTCGATACGGAAACCGCGGCGCAGAATCTCAGCCGGCTGCCCGTTGTCAGCCATTGTCACGGCGGACCGGTTTTGCTTGAGCTGGAAAAACTGTTTCAGCAGAATATGCAGCGGCTCGGCTATACGGAAGAGGAGCGGAGATATATCCAGAAACAGCTGTTTGTCCTCGACGTGGCTTCGGCCATGCCCTTCGGACAAAGCCGTTCGACAGTGCTGCATATCGTTTCCCAGCATGATGACGCGGCCGTGAAAAACTGGCGGCTGGGCAGTCTCAACCGCTTTGCTCAGGATTTTATGCTGAAAGATTCTCCCGGCGCTTTGCTGGAACTCTCGCCGAATGAAAATCTCGTTCTTTTAAACCGCATTTATGACAACGTCAAATGTATGGAACAAAACATCTTTACGCCGTCGGAACATTCCGCCGACATCTATCTTGACATTTCGACCAACAGCGACATTCGCGATTTTGCGGCCGATCTGGTTCTGAATGAGGCTTTGCTTGCCGCGTCCGCCGCCTTTTCAAATGCCGGCGAACGGCCTGACGCAGCCGCATTGTTTCAGTCTTCGCCGCAGGTGGAACAAATGCGCCGCGACGGACAAAACTATTTGTCACGTTTCCAATATTACCGTGCCGGACTGCTCGACGCCGAACTGAAAATGTTTGACGGCGTTTTGCGGCATAATCCGCAGACATTTAAGGAGCTTCCTTTCGCCGAACTGCTTTTCCGTCGTGACACTTACGGAAAATCGGCTTTTGAATATGTTGTCCAGAACGGCGATGAACCTCAGGTCAAAAAGATGATGGCATATCTCGGCTCACAGAACAAGAACAGTCCGTTCCGTCCGGTTCCTTACCGGCACCTGGAGGCTGCCCGCGACTATAACTTCCGCCAGAAACGCTTTGACATCTATAATATGCTGATTGAAAACGGCCACGGCGACGTTCCGGCTCAAATACGCGCTGAAAACATGACTGCCGAAGATATCCCGTCCGTTATTCCGGCTCTGAAAAAATGCCGTTTCAACAGTCAGAGCCTTTTCACTCTGCTGCCGGTTTATCTGAAGGCCGCAGACATTGCCGACGGCTCCCGTCGCGACGAGACCCGTGCGGCAATGTTCGAAATGCTCACGCCGCCGAAACTTGATATAAAAAACGCCTTTCTGCTGTATAAAAAAGCCGGCGAGCATCCCGAAGCCAAACCGCAGAAACTGCAAAAGGCCTACCAGCAGCATATTTCCGCCGAAGTTCTTAAAGGCAAAAGTTTCCCCGAACTCTGCGAAGCGGAAAAGTCCCGCCAAACTGACGGCCGTCTTTACGCATTGCTCAGCGCCAGGGCCAGAGAACATCTGGAAGATGTCTGCCGCCGGGAAAAAATCCAGGTTTTTGAACGTTATGTTGCTTCCGTTTTGCGGTCTGGCGCTTTGTCCGACTACAAAAGTTATACGTTGCTTTACACCCGCGAACTCGACGAAGCGGGCAGGGCTGACTTTTTGGCGCGCCTGAAAGACTTTCATGCGCGAAACTGCTCAAAATCCGAACCTGTTTCCGCATTGCGTGCCGAACTCAAAAAATATGTCCGCGCGTGCAATCCTGACATGAATCCGGCTTCCGAAACCGCCGTTTTCGAACGGCTTGGCGGCCGCGGCGCCTAAGCTTGTGGATAACTGAAATCTTTTGCCCCTAATCGCTTTGAATTTATAAATTTTTGCTATATTCTATGCTCGACAATTTTTATATTTGGGGAAATATAGGGGATTATATTTATGTCAAACCAAAATTCGGAAAACCGCGAAGGTTCCAACCTGCCTGATTTTATGTCCGAAAAAAATAAGTTCAGCTATGTCGAAGACGCTGAAACGGAAAACTCGTGGCTTAACAACAATCTGCACCGGCTGATGATATGGGTCAGTGTCATCTGGTTTGCCGTTGTGCTCATTTACATCACGCAGTTTTTCGGCTGGTCCAATCTGTTTTTGATGATGCCGGACGAGTTCGGCGGTTTTCTGGCCGGCGTTACGCTTCCGCTGGCAATTATCTGGGTCGTTATGGCCTATATTGACCGCGGTTCCAGTTTCAAACGCGAGGCCAAGTTTCTCCGCGCCTATATGAACCAGCTCGTTTATCCCGAAGAAGGGAGCGCCACCACGGCCAAAGCCATGGCCGATGCCATCCGCTCGCAGGTTGTTGAACTTCAGGAAGTAACCAAACTTGCAACGGCGCAGACCGAAAAAATCAAACAGGAACTCGGCGGCCGCGTAGATGACTTTGCCAAGCTTGTCGGCGTTTTGGACAATTATTCCTCAAAAACCATGACCGAACTGACCGACGGCGTCAAAACGCTGGTTAAAAGCTTTGATTATGTTGCCGAGCGTGCCGAAAACTCGACCGGCGTCTTCAAGGATCAAATCCGCGATTTTACCAATTCGGCCGTCATCATCAAAAAGGAAGTTTCCGACCTCCTTAACGAAATATCTCCCCGCATTAAGGAAATTCGCGAATCATCCGAGGCTCTCGGCGCCATTTCCGAAAGCAACAGTGCCAAATTGGCCAGAGCCAATGAAATGCTGCTCGAATACGGCAACAAAACCGGCGAAACCATAGCCCATGTTTCCGACGTTCTTTCCGGGCAGAGCGACCGGCTTGAGCAGGTTTCTTCCAAAGCGGTTAGAAGCTGCGAAGAGGTTTTCGCTCATTTGGACGACGGAATCAGCCGCATTGACGGCACTCTGCGCGGTCAGAGCAAGTTTATTCTTGACCATATTGAATCGCTCGGCAAGCAAAATGACGCGCTCAGCAAAAGTTTCAGCCGTCAGGGAGAATTTCTTGCCGCCGAAGTTGACAAGGTCATGGCCCGTGCCAATGTTATTGAAGAAAGCATTTCCAATCAGGTTCGGGAACTGGAAGGCGTTTCCGACCACATCCTCGACAGCCTGAACAACGTCAGCAGCGGTATCGACGAAAAAACTTCCGCGCTTGAACTCAAATCCGAAGCCGCCGTCAGCCGTATCAACGAAGTTGTTGCCACACTGGATAATGAAACCGCCAAACTCGGCGCGCTGACCGATGCCACGGTTGAAAAGACTTCGGCTGTCGCTTCGGATATTGAAGAAAAGCGCAATTACCTGCGTACGCTGGCCGATGAAGTTACCGCCAGCCTCCAGAAACTCAATCAACAGCTGGGCGAAAACGCCGACGGTGTCAATATTCAGACCAAAGTTTCGATAGAACAGTTGGATAAGGTTGCCGAAATCATGGCCAAACATCGCGATAATCTGGTCGAGGCTTCCAACATTGTCGTCACACAGAGCAAAATCAGCGAAACCTCACTGGCTCAACAGCAGCGTCATATCAGCGGTTCGGTCAATAAAATTGAAGAAACCAAGGCCGAACTCAAACGCCAGATTGAGGAACTTACCCGCGCCGCCGCCATTATCGACAGCGAAGCCGGCTCAGCCATCGGACGCCTCAAAACTCAGATGGATCAGGCGCTCAAAGCTTCCGAAGAAGTTGTCATCAGAACCAAAGACATCGGAACAAATCTGCAGGAACAGCTGGAAATCTTCGATGATTCCGCTTCCAACACGCTGGCCAAAATCAGCCAGTTTGAAAATATCGTTTCCGAACAGCACAACAAGCTGGAAGGCATTTCCGGTCGCATTACCGACCGCGCTTCAACCGTTGCCAATGTCTTGATAGAACAGGCTAAAGTCATCGACAAGTCAACCGAGAACTCGACCAAAACCTTTAACGAGATTCTCAATTCGTTCGAATCTCAGTCGACCATGCTCAATTCGGTTGCCGAAAACACGGTCGGCTATGTTTCCGACGTCGTTCGTGCCCTTGACGAAAAGGCCGAAGCCATTAATTTGCTGTTTAAACATCAGGAAAATGAATTTTTCGACATCTGCGACCGCATTTCCGAAAATACCAACAATATCGGCAGTTCGCTGAAAAATCAGGTTTCGGTTATTGAACAAAGCGCCGACCGCGTCTTTGCACGCATGGCTCTGCTTGAAGAAGACGTGAGCAAACGCGCCGAAAACGTCGTTGCCAATTCAACCAAATCGATTGACCGTCTGGCTGAAATCGACAAGACGGTTGCCGAACAAAATGCCGAAATCAACAAGTTTATGCAGGATATCGCCCAGAAGCTCAACGACGTTTCTACCGATTTCCGTACCAATCTGGACACTTTCTCCAACATCGTCAAAGATGTTCGCGAAGAGTCAAATACCGCAACGCTGACTCTGCTGAACAACTGCGAAAAACTCAAACAGGCCAATGCCGGCCTCGCCGATGAGACCCGCTGCATTTCGGCTCAGATTGACGGACAGATTAAGGAAATAGATCAGACTATTGTCAAAACTCAGGCGCAGGCCGATACGCTGCGCGAAACTTTCGACCATCAGAAAGAAAGCCTGACCGACATCGTCAATGTCGTTTCCACTCAGGCACGGCTGGGAGAGGCGTCAATGGCCCAACAGTATAAGTATTTGTCTGACACCGCTTCCGACGTCGCTCAGAAAATGAGCGAAATCAACGCCAAATTCAAAGAAAATACCGATAATGTCGTCGAAACTTCCGCAAAGGCCGCCTATGAGTTCGACGTTTTGGGTGACCGGTTGCTGAAAGTAAGCGAAGACATAGCCAAGGCGTCCAAAAACTCGATTAAGAACATTGAACAGGTCAACATGAGCCTGAATCAGTGTGCCGAAGACCTGGCGCTGACCGCAGACAATTCCGGCAAAAAGCTGGGCGCTTCGGTAGCCGATTATGAGAAGTACATCGCCGGTTTCAATACGGTTACGGCCGAGGCCAGCAGCGGCGTTGCCGAAATCAGCAACATGATTGCCGACCAGTCGGACAAAATGATTAAGATATCCGAGGACACCAAGGAACTGGTCGATTGTTTCAATGTTGTCCTGATGGATACTTCCAAACAGCTTTCCAACCGCGCTAATCAGGCCTATGACAAAGTCAAGGGACTGGGCGAAAATCTCAAAACGCTGAGTTTGCAGGTTGAAGAAGCCGCCAATATGAGCGCCAAACATTTTGAAAACTCCGGCGACAAACTGCGCGCATCCATCAGCGAAGCGGCCGCCAACGCCGAACGCATTTCAAACGAAATCCGCAGTTCCGGAGAGGTTTTCCTCAAGCAGTCGGGCGTTTTGGTTGCAGCCACGGACGACACGCTCAGTAAAATCAACAACGTCATGGACGTATTGAATACGTCGACGGAAGAGTTCTCCCGCCGCGGCAGCGAACTGGTCAGCAAATCGGGCAGTTTCAACGAACTGTTCAACAAACAGCTTAAAATTCTTATTGAAACTTCCGACAAGGCCGACACCAAGCTGGCTGACCTGCAAAAACGCTATGAAGGCATCAGAGTAGACACTTTCCTCAAAGACGCTTCTTTCATCATCGAAAAGCTTGAAACCGCGGCTGTCGACATCAACCGCATCTTCAATCCCGATGCCGAAGAAGACTTGTGGAAGAAGTATTATAACGGCGACACGGCGGCCTTTGTCCGTCATCTGTCCAGAACCATGAGCAAAAGCCAGATTCTTTCCATACGCTCCGAGTTTGAAAAGAACCTCGAATTCCGCAATATTGTTACCAAATATCTGTCCGAATTTGAAACGCTGGTCAGCAAAGCCCGAGAAAACGAACGCTCCGGCATTCTGCTCTCGGTTATTTCCGGCGCCGACATTGGCAAACTCTATTATATTCTGGCTCGCTCGCTGGACAAACTCAACTGAGAGGTGTAGATGATTTTTGCGGCAGTAAACAGCCTGTCTCCCGATTTCTCCGGCCTGACCGCCGAAATATCCAAATCGGTCAGTCATATCCGGGCTAAAGCGGCCGCTCTGCATCTCAACTCGCCCGAAACAGCCGGAACCGAAAACGTAAACGGCTTTCAGCTCAACGGCTGCGCCGTTTCCTATCTGGAACCGCAGTCGTTGTTTGCGGTGCAGAAGTTTGTTTCCGAAACCGGAGAAGGCGAAAGACTGAATCGCCAGCCCCGGCAGAAAAACGTCTTTAACGAAGAGGGAAAAAACGCGCCGGAAATCGGACAGGCCGAAACGCCGGTCAGCTTTTGGGAAGAACTGGCGTCCGTCGCCGATTATTCTTCGTTTCGCCAAGGCCTGTTTGCTTACGGAACCGCAGCGGCCGAAACCGGCAACCTGTTCATTATGCCCGGACAGGAGGCCGTTTCCGGAGCTTATGCCGCCAATGCCTATGACTATGTCGCGGGCATCAATTCCCGGCCACAGGTTCTGATAGATTTTATGCACGAATTTAACCGCAGTTTTGATTATACGATATGAGCAGATTTTTTAACGGTTTTGACAGCAATGTCTTTTTAGCCCCCATGGCCGGTATTACCGACAAGCCCATGCGCCGGCTGGTTTCTTCCATGGGACCGGGAACCATGGTTTCCGAAATGGTTGCCATCAACGCCATCTCGCGCAAAAATCCCAAAAGCTACCGCATTGCCGACGTCCGTGACGAACCATATAAGGTCGTGGTGCAGCTGGTCGGCGGCAACGAGGGGCTTTTTGCCGATTCCGTGTGTCTGGCGGAAGAACTCGGCGCTCATTCCGTAGATATCAACATGGGCTGTCCGGTCAAAAAAATCGTCAACAACCATTCAGGTTCATGGCTGATGAAAGACATGCTCCAAGCTTCCAAAATCATTGAAAGCGCGGTCAAGGCCTCGTCGCTGAAAGTCAGCGTCAAGTTTCGCAAGGGCTGGGATGCCGGTTCGGTCAATGCCGTCGATTTTGCCAGAATGTGCGAAGACAGCGGCGCCGCCTATATAACCGTTCATGGCCGCACCCGCAGTGACTTCTATTCGGGAACCGCGGATTAT
>OLIT01002203.1_pt1 | contig 14726 bp, 9 predicted proteins | sample 1601341 | NCBI WGS metagenome assembly OLIT01 (sample SAMEA2452121, study PRJEB22498) | human gut metagenome | biome: human feces; feature: human gut; material: feces | place: Australia | collected 2012
ATCGGCTCGTTCATCTTCCTGGGTACGACGGGCGTAGGTAAGACCGAGCTGGCGAAGGCGCTGGCCGAGTTCCTCTTCAACGACGACAACATGCTGACCCGTATCGACATGAGCGAGTACCAGGAGCGTCACAGCGTGTCGCGTCTGGTTGGTGCGCCTCCGGGATATGTCGGTTACGACGAGGGCGGACAATTGACCGAGGCCGTGCGGCGCAAGCCTTATTCGGTCGTGCTGCTCGATGAGATCGAGAAGGCGCATCCCGACGTGTTCAACATCCTGTTGCAGGTGCTCGACGACGGACGGCTTACCGATAACAAGGGGCGTACGGTCGATTTCCGCAATACGATTATCATCATGACCTCCAACATGGGGGCACAGGTTATCCAGGAGAATTTCGCTCCGGCTTTCGACGGCAATAAAATTTCGCCGGAAGTAGTCGAAAAGACGCGTCTGGAGGTGATTGAGCAGTTGAAGATGCAGCTCAAGCCAGAGTTCCTGAACCGTATCGACGAGATCGTGATGTTCGAGCCGCTGACGCACGAAGACATCGGGCGGATCGTCGATATTCAGATGAATATAGTCCGCAAGCTGCTGAAGGAAAACAACATCGAGCTCGACTATACGAAGAAGGCGAAAGAGTGGATCGCCCGCATAGGTTACGATCCGTTGTACGGTGCACGTCCCGTCAAGCGTACGATTCAGCGTTACGTGGTGAACGATCTGTCGAAGCGGATTTTGGCGGGCGATGTCAATCGCGAGCATCCGATCGTCATCGATGCCGACGCCGATGGCCTGACCTTCAAAAACTAAAGGCGAAGCGCTTTTGTCGGGTAGAGATACTCGTATTCGTGAAAAATCCCCGCTGTTTTTACAGCGGGGATTTTTTTATGGGACAAGTCGGTTTAACGCACCGAAAATCCTTCGTCGGCTTTCATCGGCATCGGTTTGTCGCGGTAGAAGCCGCTTTCGAGCTTGTTGCGGATAGCTTTGAACGCCTCGATCGTGAACTTCACGTCGTCGAGCGTGTGGGCTGCCGTCGGGATCAGGCGCAGGATGATTTCGCCCTTCGGGATCACCGGATAGACCACTACCGAGCAGAAGAGATTGTGTTTCTCGCGCAGATCGACGATCAGGTTGGTCGCTTCGGGGATGCCGCCTTTCATATAGACGGGAGTTACGGGCGACTGGGTTACACCGATTTCGAATCCGTTCTCCTTCAGTCCGCCTTGCAGGGCACGGGTGATTTCCCAGAGCTTCTCCTGGTATTCGGGGTGCTTGCGGATCAGATCCAGACGCTTCAACGCGCCGATCACCATCGGCATCGGGAGTGACTTGGCGTAGAGCTGCGAACGCATGTTGTAGCGCAGCAGGTTGATAAGCCAGCGGGGACCGCAGACGAAAGCTCCGATGCCGGCCATCGATTTGGCGAAGGTGTTGAACAGCACATCCACACCGTCCACGACGCCGAAGTGAGCGGCCGTACCCCGTCCATGGGGCCCCATCGTGCCGAAGCCGTGGGCGTCATCGACCAGCAGACGGAAGTTGAAATCTTTCTTCATCGCCACGATCTCGTCCAGTTTGCCCAGGTCGCCCTTCATGCCGAATACGCCTTCGGTGATGACGAGTACGCCGCCGTTCTGCTGCTCCGCCAGTTCCGTAGCGTGCTTGAGTTGCAGGCGCAGCGAAGCCATGTCGTTATGGCCATATACGAAACGCTTGCCCTTGTGCATGCGCAGGCCGTCGATGATGCAGGCGTGTGCCTCGGCGTCATAGACCACCACGTCGCGCGGGGTGAGGAGGCAGTCGATGATCGAGATCATGCCCTGATAGCCGAAGTTCAGCAGGAAGGCGTCGGGTTTGCCGACGAACTCTGCCAGTTCGCGCTCCAACTGTTCGTGGTATTTGGTCTGACCGCTCATCATGCGGGCGCCCATCGGGGCTGCCATGCCGAATTCGGCGGCACCTTTGGCGTCGGCTTCGCGCACTTCGGGGTGATTAGCCAGGCCCAGGTAGTTGTTCAGGCTCCAGTTCAGCATCTTCTGTCCCCGGAAGGTCATGTGGGGACCGATTTCTCCTTCGAGTTTGGGGAATGCGAAATACCCGTGGGCATAACCCATGTACATACCGATAGGGCCTCCGGCATTCTTTTCGAGGCGTTCAAAAATATCTACCATACGAGTTCGTTATTTGATTTTAAGATTATGCGTTTCAGTACTCCACAAAAGTAAAAATAATTGTCGGGATGTTCAAACCTCCCGGATTCTTTTCGTGAAAAGTAGTATAAATACTTACTGTTTGTCACCGGATAAGCGGTATTGTATTTGTCCAGGCATCCCGTTTTCCCGGTCGTTGTTTTCGTGGTTTCATGTATTTCTTTAGTATAGATTTCCTGCGCTGTTCTTCGGTCGTCTTTTTGAGTTCTTCTTTACGGGCATCGTCCCGTGTTTTTTTATCGCTTGTCCCGTTTCTGAATTCAGGTGTATATGTTCCCAAATAACGATAAACTTTTCGTCGGGTCAATCTTGATTTTCCGGAACTTTCGTGCGAAATTTGTCCGTACAATACCCCGCGTGGTGTTCGTATTTGAAAAACATTTTCTAACTTTGCCCTGCCTGCCCGTATGGGCGGCGACATATTAGTTTAGTGAAAGTGTTTCGCTAATCCTTGGCAGGAAATCTGGTAAATTTGAAATTAACGCAAGTTTTATCTACACAATTCATTTATAATCAATTTATTACTATTTTTACACCTTTAATTAAGGAACAACACAGAAACAAAACCATCGATTAAAGCAGATTCAGACCTTTTCTATTTTCATTAGGTTTCATTCCTTTCACTTGTTTGCACAAGGAGTCCGAGCTTTACTGTGAGCAGTTATTCTCTCTGCTCCAAGGGATATTTATTGATAAACATACTTGCAGCCAAAAAAGAAAAACTCCCGATCTCTCTTCAGCCTATGCTTCCCTTTTATTGGCAACCAAAACCGCTTTTACCGTAATAGCCATAGACATACTGACAAGCAAATATGCCTATCTAAATATAGTTTACTTTGGTTTAGCTTATATATAGAGCTAATAGACTAAAGTAAACTGAATTTTTTCAGCTTGTTCAACAATGCAGCCAAAAGAAAAATGGCTGTAACCAATCAGTTTTGGCGCAGCCATCTTTTTCCCTTTGTTTGACTTTACTTTAATGAATATATATAAGATGGGAATAAAGTAAAGCTCGTCTTTTTCTCTTTTCGCTGTATTATACTTACATAGTCTCTACTCAATATTAACGATTCTGATTATATGTCCTTTCAAAAACAAACTCCTGTAGCCACCGTTGAAATGATGGATTATCTTGGTATTCTTTGTAGAGCTCCAATCCAGACGTCATGGACCTAAGGATAATCGACATCAATGCTTTGTCACTTTCAATTCTCGCAACCTCTCTATCAGAATTGCGAATTGCATTCTGATAAGCTTCATTTTTAGCAACTTCTTCAGGAATAGCAGCGATTTGTTGCCGGATACGATCTGAATCCGTCCAAGGAATATTACCGAATCGAGTGTTGAACTCTTCCAAAATCGTTGTCAGCGACTGAAGATTCGGGGATGTAATGCCTCCGCTCCGTCCTACGGGAATGGCTTGGACTTCCGCTTTTTCATTGTCCAAAATAATACGTTGTTCTCCCTGAATCGTATTTTTGTAGCTATTGAAATCCACAGCATCAAGTAACCCTTCTGTATAATCATCTCCTTCCGGAGTCGGCAACTTGTGAATAAGCAAATTGAGAAAAATACTCAACTTTTCCCACTCTGCACTCCCAAAAGGCAATATGGCAGCCAAAAAAGCATAGGTTCTGATAAAACTTTTGGCACTGCTCTTGAACTTTACCTGTGAATCGGTATTCAGAGTCTTGTAATTCTCGGCACATGTGTCCAAAATCGAATCAATCATTTCACGATCCGATGCGCCAAGAAATAATCCCACTAAACGTTCAACATCTTCGGCCGTATATACTTGATGTTTTTCCAACTCAGTAATAAGGTCATTGAGCTTATTTGGATCGGTTTCCGAGGCTAATTCAGTCGTTTTGTAATAGCGCTGGAACGATTTTTTAATGTCTTCCGGATCATTAGCAAAATCAAGAACAAATGTGTCTCGTTTTTTGGGATGGGCCCGATTGAGTCGAGACAAAGTTTGTACGGCTTTGATATCCGTCAGAATCTTATCTACATACATCGTATGAAGCAGCGGCTCATCATAGCCCGTCTGGAACTTATTGGCAACAATAAGAAAACGATAGGGGTCTTTCTTGAAGCGATCTTCAATCTCTGCACTCGGAAATCCATTCAACGAGGCTTCGGTCATCTTTCCGTACTCCCTGTATTTGTTTGGCAACTCCTTTTCTCCGGAGAATGCGATTATGGCTTTATACTGGCTTCCTCGTTCTTCCAGCAATCGGCAAAATTCAAAATAGTAATCTATAGCTCGTTCGATACTGCTGGTCACGACCATTGCACGAGCTTGTCCTCCTATTTTCCCTTTGCTGATGACATTCGTATGGAAGTGCTCAACCATAATAGCCGCTTTGTGGTGGATTGTAGTTCGATCGCCTTCAACATAGGCACGGAGTTTGGCTTGTGCCTTTTCATTGTCGAATAATGGGTCATCTTCCGATTTTTTCACAAGTTTATAGAAACTTGATACCGGGGTATAATGTTCCAGCACATCCAGAATAAATCGTTCCTGAATCGCTTGACGCATTGAATAGGTATGAAAAGCCACATGTCGTACTTGCCCGTCAGGCTGTGGTATCGCATCTCCAAACATCTCCAAAGTCTTGTTTTTGGGTGTTGCGGTGAATGCGTAATAATTGGCATTTCGGACCATCCGATGCCCTTCTATGAGTTTGTTGATTTTATCTTCGATATCTTCCTCGTCATCGCATACATTTCCCGAAACGGCCATATTCATCTTGGCAAACAGGCTTCCCGTCTGGCTCGAATGAGCCTCGTCAATAATGATGGCAAACTGTTTGTCCTTATTTTCCGTGCCTATACTCGACAAAATGAACGGGAATTTGTGAATGGTTGTAATAATTATCTTCTTTCCCGCATTAAGCAGCGAACCGAGTGTGGAAGAGTCGTCGGCCCAGCCAACAACGCTCCGCTCCTGCATGAATTGTCTTATTGTGTCCCGAATCTGCCGGTCAAGATTCACACGGTCTGTAACCACGATAATTGAATCGAAAAAGTTTTTTCCGCTTTTCTCCAGTTTGACCAACTGATATGCCAGCCATGCAATCGAATTCGATTTGCCGCTCCCTGCGCTGTGTTGAATCAAATAGCGTTTCCCCACTTCATTCCGAAGGGTATCGGCCAACAGTTTGCGAACCACCGTCAATTGATGATAACGTGGGAAAATCATGGTTTCGCCGATAACCTTGTTCGTCTTTCGATCGATTTTCTCGACCACCTGCGAATAATTCTCCAAAATATTCGACAACGATTCCTTGGTCAGAATCTCTTTCCAGAGATAATCGGTCCTGATGCCATCCGGATTGGGCGGATTGCCTGCACCGTCATTGTTCCCCTTGTTGAACGGCAGAAACCAGGACGCCTTACCGCACAACCGTGTACACATTTTCACCTCGTTGTCATCGACCGCAAAATGTACTGCACATCGCTTGAAGTTAAAGATCAACTCCTTCGGGTCGCGGTCGTTCATGTATTGATTGACCGCATCATCGACATTTTGTTTGGTCAGTCTGTTTTTCAGTTCGAATGTGGCGATTGGCAAGCCGTTTATAAAAATTGCCAAATCCAAAGCCAATCGGGGAAATTCCTTGGAATAGGTCACCTGCCTCGTGACACTGAAAATGTTTCGGGCATACAACGCTTTTGCCATCGGATTCTGTTCCGAGGGTGTAGAATAGTAAAGGTCGAATTTATAAGCCAGATATCTGAAACCGTTGCGAAGAAGGTCGACAATCCCAGCCTCGCCCAATTTCTTGCGCAGACTGACAAAAAATTTGTTCCGCTCATATTCACTATCCGGAATATGTGCGGCTTTTACCTTTTCGGGCTGTGTGGCTTGCAGGAACCGTAATACCCGCCCTTCATCGAGCGCATACTCCTTACTGAACTCGGCAGCCTTGCCGAGCTCGTAACCATTCACTTCGACCAGATAGTCGGAGATTATCTTCTCCAAACCGGCTTCGCTGATATCTGTTGCCATGGCGTTTCTCCTTTTTATTCTTCGTTTGGTATTTCTACTCCTCTGACATCGACTTTCCCTGTTACGACATCAGAAATTAGGCGTTGCTTATACTCTTGCAGGTAATTGATTTCGGCCTTAAGCTTTGAGATATATTCGTCTATAACATATAGTCGATTTTTAATATACAGGACAATCTTTTGCTGTTCTTCAATAGGAGGAATAGGAATAAAATGCTTTGCTAACATTGCATAATTGATATTCTGTCCTTCTCGAATACCTGTAACACACGTTTGTAACAACTGAATAAAATCATGCGATTTAAATAAATGCTTGAAATATTCACTATTACGTTTATCCTTTGGGGTCAATATTGTATATGCGGCACTAATTATTCCTTGATAGTATGCGTACTCTATACCTCCTTGAAACGAACGAAGGCTAATCACAAAATCACCACACTTTACCAATTTAAGTTTATCAAAATCTTTGTTTACAACTACAACTCTATTATCATACATATCTTGAGGTATTACTCCCCTTGACTGTGTAGCACATAAAATTGGTTCATTAGGATATCCCTTTTCACTCCTTTCTTGTAAACAATTCTTTATTTTACGAACTTCCCAATGAGCCGGAATTTTTCCCAGCCATTCGATTCCGCTCTCTTTCATCGGGACATTGGGATCGAGGCCACGGGTAACAACGGCGGCAATTTCCGCCTGCTTTAATTCAGATAGAGTTTGTAACTCTCTCTCTCTCTGACATATACGTTCATTTATCTTGTTTGACTTATAATCCAGATAGGCAACAATTTGCCGTTGTTCCTCTTGAGGAGGTAATAAAATATAATATTTTTTTAATTCTTTATAGGTTAATGTCAAACGGATTCCTGTTCCTAAACCGTTGAAAACTTTTCTACTATCAAGTGCTTTGAATAAATAAGTTACATACTTTGATGATAGATTATTCCTAACTCTAACAGCAATATATGCCGAAGTAATAATTCCTGTATAATTAGCTCTTGCTATGCGTTGGGTAACAAAGTCATAGTTGAGATTTAGCCCATTAATTAGGATGTCATCTTTTCTAAATATTATACATTTTGATAGACTGCTTACATCTTCAATATTAACATCTGGCTTTAGAATTATGTCTCCAAACTTGAATTGGGATGGATGTGAAAAACGTAATGAAGTATTCAAATCCTTGACCTCGGTTAATACTGATGAAATCCTTGTCAATTCCCAATGAGTTGGAATTTGACCAAGCCATTCGATACCGCTGTCCTTATATGTTGGATATACTGTCATTTCTATTGTGCTTCAAATTTACTTTTAATCAGATTCAAGAAGGTTAGATTCCTTGCATCTGCATCATTAACAACTGCATCGAGATCCAGAATATAACGTACCGCCGGAATCTTTATACCCGACTCCCAATCTACAGTGATATCATTCGTATTTACAAAAACATTACCTTTAGAATATAGAGGATGATATCCTGCTGATGATAAATGTGATTTGTAATCATTGTCAAGTTCAACTACTCCGTATAGCCACAATGATTGCACTTTACCGGGGTACAATCCATATAGTCCTCGCGCTCTTTTCTCGAGTTGAACTTCTACCCGAACATTGTCCTCAGGCTTTAATCCTTTGCGCTTTAATTCAACAATTACGACATCAAATTTATCTTTAGTTTTTGGATCGTCCGAAAAGATAATTGCTATATCCGGTCTATTATCATCTTTTTTTATAACCTCGTCTTTTGTTAATTCTCGAAGCAAGTCTGTCATTTCCATATCACTCAAGATTGTGGAATATGTCATAAACTTGTCATCCAATATCCATGTGTTGTTTATATAAATATCTTGGCTGAAATCTCCAGAACGAAGAATCCTTTTCATCGGAACCAATATGTTGTGAATTTCAGATTCTTGATCCTTTTTATCAATCTTTTTTAATCGATCAATCGTTTTCTGGCGGAATAGCACATATTCCGTTAATGCCCTACCAGCCAAATTCATTGACTTTTCGAATTCAGGCTCAGTTAAATCGGTCGACTTACAAAGAATATCTCGCTGATCTTTGATAAAACGCGTCTGTGCTTCTTTGATAACTTCATTTTTCGAACTTATTCCAATAGTATCTTCTTCAAAATAGCCTCTCAAATGGGGAAATTGATTGTTTAATTGTTCGGATGTACGCTGTGTCTGTTCTATTATTTTGGGTGCCAAATCAGAAAGTATGGTTATTATTTCGTCTCTAAATATTTTTTGGAGCATTCTCATGTCAGATGGTTTAATCGTTATGACCTGTCGAGTAGCATCCGTTTGTCCTTGAAAAGAATCTGAGTATAAAATAAATACCATATCATATCCTTTGGGGATACTCTCATCAGCAAAGACATCTATTGATTCATTTCGATTATCAATAGAGATAGCAGTAATTACCGATGAATCTTTTATATCGCACTCTTTAACAGAGTAATACAGTGTCATCTCCCCGTCAAGGGAATATTTAGACACAATTGTTTTCTCATTCAACTCGGGAATTGAAGCTGCACTAATTGTGCGTACTACGTTTGTTTTACCTATGGTAGATTGGATATTGATATTTATATCATTACCATTCTTTTTTGCTTTGTATAGTAGAGAATAAAATTTCTTTAAAATTCGTCTTTTTATCCATTCGGCATCAGCAAAATTTTTCTCTTTTAATTTAGATAAATTATATCCTGTCATTTCCAGAGTACTGCCGCTCTCGTGCTCACTATCTAAAGTAGAACTATTGTTCGGAGCATCAGCCCCAAATTCCTTATCAAAATTAAACTCACGATATTGATTTCCATTATAGTGGCTGATTACCTTAACGTTATCAAAATAGAACAGGTAAACCAATCGCCCAAGGCCACGATGTGTTTTGTCGTCTTTGTCAACTTCCAAAAGGCGACAAAACTTTGTGTATCGCTCATCAGTAAAACCAATACCATTATCGGAAATTGTCAAATGGAAAGACTTTATATTCGAAAGCGTAGATGCAGAAAAATGAATATGTATTTTTGAGGCTCCTGCGTCCAATGCATTAGCGACAGCCTCCAGATAAACCATATCAAATGAAGACTGTGAAAAAAACATTGAAATAGCTTGTTTTAGATTGATCTCCATAATTAATTTAATATTTGGTTCAACAATCCTTTTGTCGATTCCTCTATTGCCCGAATGTCGGCACGAATCTCATCGAGCGTTCGCAACTGCTTGGGCTTATAGAAATATTTGGTGAAACTCAATTCATAACCAATTACATAATCGTCCGTATTAACAATGGCATCGGGCGTATATGGAAGAATCTCGTTCCGAACAAAAGTTTCGATACCTCCTTCATATGTTAGGGGAACTTGTTCTTTATCACGTAACGTCTTGTCGATTTCGATTTTACCTCGTTTGTTCTTGACGATAACGCCTTGTTCGTCGCGTTTAGGACGATCAACCGTGATTTCCCAGTACCCAAATTCGGAATTATCGAAAATCTTGCTGATAGGCGTCTCTTCAAAATCCATATAAGCACGAAGTATCTGTTCATTGATTTCCGGCGTAAATTCACAATTTTTCTCACCGAGGTTCTTACGAAGAGGTGATTTCAGACCGGTAGCATCAATCAATTGAATTTTTCCTTTCCTTCGGGATTCCTTACGGTTCGTGACAATCCAAATGAAAGTTCCAATGCCTGTATTGTAGAACATCTTCTCGGGAACAGCAATAATGGCCTCCAAAAGATCATTTTCAATAATATATCTCCGTAAGTTACTTTCACCGCCTCCCGCATTACCAGTAAAAAGCGACGAACCATTATGGACTTCAACAATACGAGTTCCCAACTCGGTGGTATCCTTCATTCGACTAATATTGTTCGCCAAAAATAACATTTGGAGATCACCAATATTAGGAACCAATGAATAGGCCGGATTTCCATCGTATGCTATCAGGAATCTGCCATCGGTAATATCCTTTTTATCTTTCAATCCCCAATTCTCCAAATCTCGTTTCCAAGGAGTCCCGAATGGTGGATTGGAAATACAGAAATCGAACTTCATACCAGCTTTACCGTCTTCGGAAATGGTCGAACCAAACGAGATATTATTTGCTTCTTCTCCGTCTCCTTTTATAAGGAGGTCTGATTTGCATGTCGCATATGTCTCCGGCTGTAATTCTTGACCAAAAATATGCGTATTGATGCGTTTGCCGCGAGCTTCGGCAAGTTGCTGAAGGCGCTCTTCGCTTACGGATAGAATACCTCCGGTACCACAAGCCCCGTCATAAATCAAATAAGAACTGTCAGTAATTTTATCCATGATGGGAACAAATGCAATTTCGGCCATCAATGTGACAATATCACGAGGCGTAAAGTGCTCTCCTGCTTCGGTTACATTGTTTTCTTCGTTGAATCGACGTAACAACTCCTCAAAGACGGTACCGATAGAATGATTGTCAAGAGCTGGCAGACGCACAGAGCCATCATCAAATAAGACGGGACGATTACTTAAATTGATTCTATTGTCGACAAATTTTTCGATGAGCAACCCCAATACGCCGCCTTCGACCAATGTATCTATCTCATTGCGAAATTTGAATTTTGTAATAATGTCCTGAACATTGGCACTAAAGCCATCCAAATAAGCAATGAAATCCAATTTTAATTGTTGGGAATTGGTCCTTGATTTCAAATCTTTGAGCGTAAATGGAGAACTGTTGCAGAATGCTTGTCCAGCAACAGCACACAATGCTTCGTCTTGTTGAATGATATTGGCTGCGGTTAAGCGTTCTTTCATCGCTAAAACCTCTTTTTTCGTATCCTCTAAAACGGCATCGAAGCGTCTCAATACAATCATCGGGAGAATCACTTTACGGTAATCCCCCTTGTTATATACGTTTACAAGAACATCGTTAGCAATATTCCATATAAATGAGACCAGTTGGTTATGTTGTATCTGTGTCATATCGTTTATTAGTCTTTTAAGCATCCAATAGGAACCACATAAACTCCGTCTGCACGTCGATAGGCAAATTTTCCTGTAGCCGTCAACACCATTAAGAAAGACGGGGCTTTCATTTTATCCGTATCTATCTTTGCAGCCAATGTTTTTAAGGTAGTTGCGCCTTGCTCTATAAGTTGGTCTCCGCCAAGTTTTATTTCGATAAGGCCAAATTTACCATTGCGCAGATGAACAACTGCGTCACATTCGAGGCCGTACTTGTCTCGAAAATGATAAACTTGTCCATCTAAAGCGCTCGCAAATACGCGTAAATCCCGGGTGCAAAGCGTCTCAAACAACAACCCCATTGTATTCAGATCATTAATCAGGTCCTTGGGGCCAAGACCCAAAGCAGCAACAGCAATTGACGGATCAACAAAGTACCTGGTATCAGATGTCCGAATAGCTGTCTTTGAGCGCAGATTAGGATTCCATGCAACAGAATCTTCTATGACAAAAATTTTTTTCAGAGCGTCAATATAAGAAGTAACTGTTTTTACATCCGTTGATTCCTCATCATTCACTCGCATATCTTCTACAATAGTACTGATTGGAGCCTGAGAACCTTGATGTCGAGCATATGAACGCATCAATCGTTTTGCCCGTTCTTGATTGCGTCGAACGCCATCTACTCGAGAAATATCCGAACGCGTCACAGCGTCATAATAGTATTTCACTTGATCCAGCGCAATATCTCCTGTTTGCAATGATGCACGAGGCCACCCACCTCGACAAATTAAAAAAGCAATATCATCAAGCGACAATTTGTTGATTCCCATTATATTATCTGGAGTTTCAAACATCCCCTCCAAACTCACTTCTCCAGAAGATTCCCCCGACTCGTATAAACTCATGGGACGCATAGTTAGCCATGCAAATCTACCTGCTCCTGAATGATGAATTTCTTCTGTTTTTGCAGGAACAGCCGAACCAGTTAAAATAAAAAGACCTTCGCCTTCTCTGTGATCGACTTCAAAGCGGATTGTATCCCATAATTTGGGAGCAAGTTGCCATTCATCTACCAATATGGGACATTCTCCGACCAACAACGCTTTCGGATTTATATCAGCCATACGGAGATTCTGCTCTTTGTACAAAGGATCGTCCATGTAGATGATTGTGGACGCCTGCTGCTCCGCAGTTGTAGTTTTACCGCACCATTTAGGTCCTTCAATCAAAACGGCACCGATACCTGCCAGCTTTCGTTGTAACTCCTTATCCGCAATTCTCGGTTTATATGTCTTCATATCTATATACTGATTATAAGGCAAAGATAATACTATATTTTAGAATTTCCATATGTGGCTAAATTAAATTACCTTTTTTGGCTAAAAAATACAGCGCCATTCGGCTGTATTTTTTTGTGTTTTTTGGATAAAGGGTAGTTGAAATCCTGAATAATCAAGTGGAAGTTTAGCGATAATTCGCTTCAATAATTGTGTTATGTTCTTGCCACAACCATTCTCCAACGGGCTTGCCCGTCTGCCACGAAATTTCTTTTTGGGGAGCCTAATACCCCTACCACCGTTCGGCGGCGGGAGGGCTGCCACACAATCTGCAAGCAGGGGCAGTCTCGTTGTCCAATATTGGCCTGATTATAAAGTGGCAAACAGGTTGGTATATTCCGACGCAGAATTACCATCTGAGTTCCTCCGGCATCACGCACGTCTATCAAGCAATATAAGGGGAACAGAAAGAAGAAACGGGAACCGTTATCCGAGTCGGGCAGCATATTCCAGCAGCCTATTCAGAGATATTTTTCATTGGCGGAAGGTCAATACTATAGACGACTTGTTCCTTTTATATAAGGCGGTAAAAGCCCTTATTTGGATCAAACTTTCGCCGCCGATTTCCTTTCGATTGTTTACTTGAAAATGGTTTAGTTTAGTTTTTCTCCCTTATATATAGATACTAAAGTAAACTAAAATATATATGGCCGCTCCGGTACAAAGGACCGTTCGTGTTTCAGTCGAACAACCCGTTCACTAGATTGACTGCATCGTCCTTTTTCTGATTGATGATTTTGGCGTATACCTGTGTCATCTTCACGTCGGCATGACCGAGCAACTTCGAGGTGGTATAGAGGTCGGCGCCAAGCGTCAGCATCATCGTCGCAAACGTGTGACGGGCGGTGTGAAATGAGAAGCGTTTGTCTATGCCGGCCGCTTTCGCCCATGGTTTGAGCAGCAGGTTTATCATCGTTGGACTCGGCAAGTCGAAGACGTGGTCTTCTGCCACCTTGTCTCCTCGCTCCGGCATCCACTTTAACGCTTCTGGTGAAAGCGGCAAATAAATCGGCTCTTTGGTTTTCTGCATGGACACAGCAAGGCGATATTGACCTCTATCCACAAAAACATCTTTCCATCTCAAACCGATAATGTCGCTTATTCGCAATCCACAGAAGCAAGAGAACAAATAAGCCTGTTTTACGGCCTTATTCTTCATCGGAGTAGCAATCAGTGTCCGGACCTCTTCAATGGTCATATACGAGCGTTTGCTCTCCGGCAAGCGTATCTTATCCGAGTTGTTGATCTTTGTAAATGGGTTGGATTTGATAATATCCGCACGAACGGCGGCATTCAAAGCTCCGTTCAGAATACGGTAATAAGTGTGAAGCGTAAAGTTTGACACCCGTTTTCCTTTGGGGCGATACTCCGTCAGCAGATAGTCGATATACTCTTGGCAGAATGCCTTGTCGACCTGATCCATTGTCATGCTTTCACCCGCAAAATCTTTCAGTATGCGGATAGTTACCATGATTTGGTTCCCGTCCTTTTTACCACGCTTCGCCTGATTCTCTTTGTAGGTCTCCATCCAGTCCAAAAGAAAAACTTTTTCCCTGTGTTCGATTCCGGCCTCACCATTGGTAAGTTGGATGATGCGCTTCGATTTGATGGCATTGGCGGCAGCCATTGTCGCTTGATTCTGCCTACGGGCATTATAATCTGTTTCGGGAATAAGGTACATCTTCAGATACTCGTATGTCCGTTTGCCATTCCGGTATATATCCAGATACAAGCTCTTATTTCCATTGGCCAGTTCTTTCATCCGCAGACGGACAGGTTCTTTGACTTTTGCAGGCTTTTTTACTCGTGGCATATTCCCTCCTCTTTTGCTCGTTATATCTGCTGCAAAACTACAAATAAAAGCCGAGTTTGAGGAACAAATAAGAAACAAAAATGCACCGAAAAAGAACCAATCAACTGAAAAGAATGAAAACAATAGAAAACATCAACCCCCATATAATACACTGTAAATTAGTGCATTTGTTTGCACTTGTTTAGTTCTTGTTTTCATTTAACACCCATACTTTGTAAATCTGGTAAATTTCAAAGTACAAGGATAGGCAATACGACACTCATCACCGTGCGTAGTTATATATCATTATCCAGATATAGACTATTCGGTGTGGGGTATTGTTTATTTGTACTTGGGCTTACCAGAGCCTCCTGCCAGATAAACGAACGACTCCACACTTTCTTTTT
>OLIT01002215.1_pt1 | contig 14675 bp, 10 predicted proteins | sample 1601341 | NCBI WGS metagenome assembly OLIT01 (sample SAMEA2452121, study PRJEB22498) | human gut metagenome | biome: human feces; feature: human gut; material: feces | place: Australia | collected 2012
GGGAGTCCAGAGGGTCGAAGACCCTTTGGCGGAGTCCAGAGGCAGCGCCTCTGGTCACCCTTGTACTCGGAATACGTCGATGACGTCCGTTTTCCGCTGCAGCAGCTTCACCAGCTTGTCCATCTGCTCACGGGATTTCACTTCGAGGACGAAGCGGAAGGTCGCGATGCGGTTCTTTTCGTCCAGCTCGGTGTTGACCGTCTTAATCGGCACATTCGCGTCGCCGATGATGGTCGCCAGCTCAATCAGCAGGTTCGTGTGGTCGTAAGCGACAATCTTGATGGACACGCAGAAGCCCGTGCCCGTGTCGCCATCCGCCCACGCCACCTGCACCCGGCGTTCCGCTTCGCCGCGCAGGACGTTCACACAGTCCGCCTTGTGAATCGTCACGCCGCGCCCGCGGGTGATGAAGCCCACAATGTCGTCCCCCGGCACGGGCGAACAGCACTTGCCGAAGCGCACGGGGATATCCATGTCCTCGTTTCCGGGCAGGATGATGCCGTGGTTCGCCTTGCCGGAGGCCTTGCGCTGCGGCTGATTCTCTTCTGTCAGCGCGAGCAGTTCTTCCGCCTTCGGGGCAGCCTGCGCCGTCTGCGTCCGCTGCTCATCCACCAGGCGCGACACAACGTACACAGATGCCATGCCGCCATAGCCGACCGCGCTGTAAATGTCGTTCAGCGCCGTAAAGCCATACTTTTTGAGAATCGAATCATAATATTCCGGCTTAATCACATCCGGCGGATTCAGCCCGCGGCGGCGGCATTCGCGTTCCACCATCGCGCGGCCCGTCTCAATGTTTTCCTCGCGGTACTCCTTTTTCAGGAACGCGCGGATTTTCGCCTGCGCCTGCGGCGTTTTGCAGATGCGCACCCAGTCCGCGCTCGGGCCTTTCGACGATGCGCTGGTGATGATTTCCACGCGGTCGCCCGTTTCCAGCGGCGTGTCCAAAGGCATGATGCGCCCATTGATTTTGCTGCCGACGCACTTATTGCCCACGGCGGAATGAATGCGGTAGGCGAAATCCAGCGGCGTCGCGCCCTTGGGCATACTGATGACGTCGCCCTTGGGGGTGAAGAGGAACACTTCCTCGGAGAAGAGGTCGGTTTTCAGGGTATCCAGGAATTCGCGGGAGTCGCGCGTGTCGCTCTGCCAGTCCAGAATCTGCCGCACCCAGTAGAGCTTGGAATCCAAGTCGTTCGCCGCGCCGCCGCCCTCTTTGTAGCGCCAGTGCGCCGCAATGCCGTATTCCGCGATACGGTGCATCTCCCAGGTACGAATCTGCACCTCAAACGGAAACGGCATCTTGCGCCCGCCGACGACCGTTGTGTGCAGGGACTGATACATGTTCGCCTTCGGAACGGAAATGTAGTCCTTGAAGCGCCCCGGCATCTGGTTCCACAGCGTGTGGACAATGCCCAGCACGGCATAGCAGTCCGGCACGGAGTCCACCAGCACGCGAATCGCAATCAGGTCATAAATCTGGTCGAACGGCTTGTTTTGCAGCACCATTTTGCGGTAGATACTGTAAAAGTGCTTCGGGCGGCCGTCAATCGTGTGGTGGATATGCTGCTCATCCAGCTTGGCGGACAACTCGTCAATGACCATGCGGATATTTTCTTCCCGCTCCGAGCGCTTCTGCCCGACCTTCTGCACCAGGTTCTCGTACCCAACCGGGTCGATGTAGCGCAGGGACAAATCCTCCAGTTCCTGCTTGATGGCGTACACGCCCAGCCGGTGCGCAATCGGCGCATAGATGTCCAGCGTCTCGCGCGCAATCGCCACGCGCCGCTCTTCCTTCTGGAATTTCAGCGTCCGCATGTTGTGCAGGCGGTCAGCCAGCTTAATCAGCACGACGCGGATGTCCTTGCCCATCGCCAGAATCATCTTGCGCAGCGATTCCGCCTGTGCTTCTTCCTTGTCGGCGAAATCGAGTTTGTTCAGCTTCGTCACGCCATCCACCAGCATGGCGACTTCCTCGCCGAATTCCTGCCGAATGGTATCCAGCGTGATGCCCTCGCAGTCCTCCACCGTGTCGTGCAGAAGCCCGGCGGCAATCGTCGGCGGATCAAGGGACAATTCCACCAGAATGCTGGCGACAAAGCACGGATGGGTGAAATACGGCTCCCCGCTTTTGCGGTACTGATTCTTGTGCGCCTCCTGTGCGAATAAATAGGCTTTTTCTACCAGCTTGTACCCGTCGCCGGGATAATACTTTTGCACGCGCGCCAGCATCTGGCTCAGCGGCATGGCCTCATAAACGGTATAAGTCATATTTCATCCTCCTCCCCGAAAAAATGTGGTTCGGGTTACATCTGCGTTTCCGCAGCATAATGGGTTATCAGGTATTTCCGCAGCGGGCTGTCCGTCAGCGCAACCTTGTGCATCGGCAGCAGCGTCAGCTGATACGGGTCGAGCTTGAAGGAAACCAGCGTCACCTGCCCAAAGACGGTCAGTCCGGTCAGCACCTGTTCTTCCGTCATGCCGCAGTCCTGCGCCAGGGCGGATGCCGCCATCGTGCCGCCGCGCAGCAGCCGCCGGTACAGCCCGCGCAGGGTATCCTCGGAGACGGTCATCGACGACAATTGCTTCCGCAGGTCATCCGGCGCATCCGACAAGCACCACAGGCGCGCGTTCGGGCATTTCTGCCGGATAATGTCCTTAAGCCCCGGCAGCGTTTCGCCGTCCAGCAGCACCACATCGCGCCAGTCATCCCGCAGCTTTTCCACATCCGGCGCGAACAGCACGGTGTTGAACGCGCGCGCGTCCCGCACCTGCCCCACATCCGTGTCGGCTTCGCCTCCGCTGAGGACGTCCTTCGCCCACGCGCTTTGATGGGCAATCATCAGCACGCCGCGTCCGAACCGCAGCTTCTCGCGCAGCTGATTCGTCCGCAGGGGCAGGATTTTCGCCTGCGCATCGCCTGATGATAAAGTATTATAATTCGACGCGAGGGCTGTCAATTCCTGCAAGAGCGCGGAGAAAATCATTTTCTCGTCCGGCCAGAGCAGACTGCCGCCCGTCTGCTTCATCGCGGCGACATTCAGCTGCACCGTCCGCTGTCCGCGGAATTCGTTCACTTCCGGCGAGAACAGCACGTCCACGCGCTCATAGCCGCGGTCTGCCAAATCTCCCTGCTGGAAGCCGATGCCGCCGCGCACGTTCGCGCCGTCGAGCAGCGTCAGCTTCAGGTGCGCCCCGCCCACGCCGACGCGCCGCGCCTCCTGCACATGCAGTCCGCGCGCCATCAGCACCGGGTTTGGGTTGCCGTAGCCGGTCGGCTGAAGCTGATTCAATTCGTCGATGAGCGCCATGTTCACCGCTTCCAGCGGCACTTCGAGTTCGTACTCCTTCTGCGGGATGTAGCACGTCAAGTCACAGTTGTCGCCCTGCGGGATGACGCGGTTGAGCAGCCGCCGCAATTCCGGCACAAGCTCCGCGCGGATGGTCAGCCCCGCCGCCTGCGAATGCCCGCCGAAGCGCTCGAACAGCTGCCCGTGCCCTTCCGCCTGATACAGCGCCTTGCACGCCGTCAGCATCTGATGAATATCCACGCCGGGAATCGACCGGCACGAGCCGACGGCAAGGTCGCCGTGCTGACTTAACACAATCGTCGGGAAATGGTACTTTTCGCAGATGCGCCCTGCCGCAAGCCCAATCACGCCGTTGTTCCACTCCTGACCAAGGATGACGATGGCGAAATCCGTGCGGAAATTCACCTGCGCCGGAATCGCGGAAATCGCCTGTTCGACAATCTGCTTTTCCATCGCCTGACGCTCCTGATTCAGGCCGTTCAAGTGGGTGGCAATGGCAGTCGCTTCGGCTTCGTCCTTCGTCGTCAGGAGCTTGACGCACTGTTCGGCGGTTTCGAGCCGCCCGCCCGCGTTCAGCCTTGGCGCAAGGCGGAAGCCCAGATGCCCTGTATTGACGGGCTGGCTGACCTGCGCCAGCTCCATCAGTTTCTTCAATCCCGGACGCGCGCTTGTCCCCATGCGCATCATGCCTTCGCGGACGATGACGCGGTTTTCCTCCATCAGCGGCACAATATCCGCGACGGTCGCGAGGGCGGCGAGGTCAATCCGCTTTTCGACGCCGTCCATGCCCAGCAGCGCCTGCGTGATTTTGAGCGCAACGCCCGCGCCGCACAGCCGCTTGAACGCATACGGCTCAATCAGCGGATTCAGCACTGCATCGGCTTCGGGCAGCTTTTCCGCCAATTGGTGATGGTCAGTGACGATGACGGTCATGCCGCGCTTTTTCGCCAGCGCAACTTCATCGAGATTGGTAATGCCGCAGTCCACGGTCAGCAGCAGTCGGCTTTCCTTCGCGAGCAGCTCAATCGCGTCGGCATTCAGCCCATAGCCCTCTTCGTGGCGCGAAGGGATATACGGGCGGACGTGCTGTGCGCCGAGGTCGCGCAGGGTTTCAAGCATGATGCTCGTCGCGCAGATGCCGTCGACATCGTAGTCGCCGTAGATGGTGATGCCCCACTGCTCCCGGACGGCTTGGCGGATGATGGATACAGCATTCTCCATGCCGGGCATGGTGGAGGGGTCAAGCAAATCGGTCAGGCGCGGATGCAGGAAGCGCTCTGCTTCCTCTGGGGTGTTGACGCCCCGATAGCGGAGGAGGCTCGACATGCGCAGGGGCAATGTCCCGATGCGTTCCTTGCTCTCGATGCCTTTCTTGGTGTATCTTAGCATAATTGTCCTTTTTCGCGGTTGGCAGAGTTGGTTTTGCTACCATACTGGTCTTGAGCATAGTTCCAGAGGGCATGGAAACGGACGAAGTCCGCGGTCGCCCTCTGGACTCCTTCGCCCGCCCTTCGGATGTTACGGGTCTGTTATGTTAGTTATTTTAGTTAGTGGACAAACAGCACACAAACTAAAAACTTCCAATAAAAATCAACTAACATGGGTGCGAACCGAAGGTTTCCAAAGGGCGATCGGAAAGCCCTTTGGTCGCCTCCGCAGAGGCGAAATCCCTGCGTAACAAGAAAAGCTATTTGCTTTTCAGCAAAATCAATTGCGGTCATTGCGCTTGGCAATGAGAATCAAGCGCAAGAGCGACAGCAGACTCGTCACCGCCGCCGCCACATACGTCAGCGCGGCGGCGCTCAGCACTTTCCGAACATTCCGCTCTTCCTCCGCGCCGGAAATATACCCTCCTTCGGACAGCATCTGAATCGCGCGCTTGCTTGCGTCAAACTCCACCGGCAGCGTCACCAGCGCGAACACAGTCGATGCGGCAAACAAGCCGATGCCGATGTACACCAGCGGCTGCCACGCGAAAATCAAGCCGAGAATGAACATCGGCGTGGAGAGCGACGAGCAGATGTTCACCGCCGGAACGATGGCGGAGCGCAGGTTCAGCGGCGCGTAGTTCTCCAGCTTCTGCATGGCGTGGCCTGCCTCGTGCGCGGCGATGCCCATCGCGGCAATGCTGTTGCTGCTGTACACGCCGTCGGAGAGATTGAGAACTTCCTTCGACGGGTCGTAGTGGTCGGTCAGTTCGCCCGATACATGCCCGACGCGCACGCGGGTGTTGCCGTTGCGGCGGAGCAAATCCGCGACCATCTGACTCGCCGTCAGACCGCACTTGGCGGGAATCCGGCTGCACTGCGCATAGGCGCTTTTCACCTTCGCCTGCGCGATCAGGCCGAGAATCAAACCGGGGATAATCAGCAGATACGTCCAGTCCCAATAATAATAGTAGGGCATTTTGTTCATTCCTTTCTGAAATTCACCGGAAAGCATTTTTCCCGGTTTTCTCTTATCCTATCACATCTGCCGCGCAAGTGCAAGCGGACAAAAACACCGAAAATGTTCAAATTGTGCGTTTTTCGTCCGCGAAAGTGGATTTTTTCGGATTCTGCCCGGAAAAGTCCGCTTGTTACATTGACGAAACGGGAAAGAAGCGGTATAATAAATGTATGTGTGCCCATGCGGAATGAATCATTCATGCAGGGGACAAATTTCGTTTTTCGGCAGAAGGGAGGAAGCGCGGTGAAGCATGTGGGACGTGCGGTCTTTTTTGCGTGCCTGACGGCGCTTCTGCTGCTGGGGATGCGGCAGCTTGTCGTCGCCCCGGAATCCGCTTCTGCGGAATCCTCCCCTGCCCCGCCCGGTATTCCGGCAGTGATGACGGCTGCTTTGCCTGCGCCGGAGAGCGCCGCGGCATCCGCATCCACCGCACAGGAGGCGCTGCACCGCCCTGCTGCCTTGCCAGCGCATCCCCCCATGCCGGTGCTGACCCGCGCGGATGGCTGCGGATGGCTCATCACCGGGCGAAGCTACGTCCGCACGGTGTACATCGCGTTCCATTTGGAGGGCAGCGCCGGATAGAGGGTGTCCGCTAACTGTCCACTTCCCCATGAAAAGAATGAAAGGAAGCATTCTCATGAAGAATACGAAGACGAAATCCATCGTCGCACTGGCCATCGTGCTGGTGCTGACCGTGGTCTTCGGCATCGTCGGCGTGACGGGCATGTCGTTCCAGGGCGGGCTGTGGAAGCTCCTGCCGTGGCTGCCGACGACCAACGCTGATGCTTGGCCGCAGGCCATTTCTCTGGGTCTTGACCTGCGCGGCGGCGTGTATGTGGAGTACAGCGCCGAAGCGCCCGAGGGCAACGACGCGAACTTCTCTGACCTGCTGGACGCGACCGTTTCCGCCATTCAGTCCCGTCTGACCGACAAGGGCTATGCCGAAAGCACCGTGCAGGTGCTGGGCACGAGCGGCATCCGCGTTGAAATCCCGGATGTGAGCGATCCGAGCGAAATCCTGAACCTGATCGGCGAACCCGCCCTCTTGGAGTTCAAGGATCCTGACGGCAACACCTTCATGACCGGCTCTGACGTCCGTCTGGCGCAGGCCGCCATGACGCAGGACGGTCAGTGGGCGATTTCCTTCCAACTGACCTCCGCGGGCACGAAGCTCTTTGCCGACATGACAAGCCAGAACATCGGCAAGACGCTGGGCATCTATCTGGACGGCGAGAAGCTGATGGCGCCCACCGTGCAGTCCGCCATCACCGGCGGCTCCGGTCAGATTACCGGCAACTTCACGATGGATCGTGCGCAGACCATCGCCGCGCAGATTCAGTCCGGCGCACTGCCGCTGGTGCTGACGCAGCAGAAGGTTGATACCGTGTCCGCCACGCTGGGCGATAATGCGCTGTCCACCTCCGTTTTCGCTGCCATCATCGGCATCGCGCTGGTCATGCTCATCATGATTGTCCGCTACCGCCTGAACGGCGTGGTCGCCTCCTGGGCGCTGTGCATTTACACAATCGTGCTGTTCTGGGTGCTGGCGGTTTTCCCCGGCATTCAGCTGACCCTGCCGGGCATTGCCGGTATCGTGCTGGGCATCGGCATGGCGGTAGACGCCAATGTCGTTATCTTCGAGCGCTTCAATGAGGAAGTCCGCGCGGGCCGCAGCCTGAAGGTTGCCCTCAAGACCGGCTTCCACAACGCGCTGAGCGCCATCATCGACGCGAACGTGACCACCATTATCGCCGCCATCGTGCTGATGATTTTCGGCACCGGCTCTGTGCAGGGCTTCGCCAAGACGCTGCTGCTGGGCGTTATCGTGTCCCTGTTCTCGGCGCTGCTGGTCACTCGCTTCCTGATGAAGCAGTTTATCCAGCTCAAGAACTGGAACGTGAGCGCTTTCACCTCCGGCGTTCAGTCTGCAAAGGAGGCCAAGTAATATGACAATCAAGAATTACTCCAAGCAGTGCCTGATGATTTCCGCCGGCATCATGGTGCTGGCGCTGCTGCTGAGCCTGTTCGGCATGGGCATCAACGTCGGCATTGACTTCTCCGGCGGCATGTCCATGCAGTACACCATGGGCGAAGCCGTCACGCAGTCCGACATCGAGGGTGTGCTCAACGGCATCGGTCTGAAGGATTACGCCGTGTCCGTGCAGGGCACAGGCAAGGATTCCATCAACATCCGCATCAAGGCGATTGACGAAGACGGCGTGCAGGGCGTGCAGGCTTCCATTACCGAAGCGCTGCAAGCGAAGTACCCGAACGCCGCCATCTACGGCGACGTGAACTACGTCGGCCCGGTCGCCGGCGCGACGCTGTTGCGCAACGCCTTCCTGTCTGTGCTGATTGCCGCGCTGTGCATGCTCATCTACATCGCCATCCGCTTCGACTTCAACTCCGGCGCGGCGGCGGTGCTGGGTCTGGTGCATGACGTGCTGATCATGCTGTCCTTCATGGTCATCCTGCGCTCCTTCGTGCAGATGAATTCTTCCTTCATCGCGGCGATGCTGACGATTGTTGGCTACTCCATCAACAACACCATCATCATCTTCGACCGCATCCGCGAGAACGCCCGCAAGATGCCGTCCTCCACGCCGCGCGTGGACGTCGTCAACCGCTCCATCAAGGAGTGCCTCGGCCGCACCATCAACACCACGCTGACCACGCTGGTGACGATCGTCTGCCTGTACATCTTCGGCGTTTCCTCCATCCGCGAGTTCGCCCTGCCCATCATCGTCGGCATCATCTCCGGCGTGTACAGCGCGAACATGATCAACGGCTACGTCTGGGCGTTCCTCGAAGAGAAGAAGCGCGCCAAGAAGGCCGCGAAGGCGTAATTTCTCCTACTTTACCCTCACTGGACGGTGCAGTTTCGAGCTGCACCGTCTTTTATTATGGAGATTTTCTCGTCCGCACAAGAAAAAGGGCTTGGAAAAGCATCATGCGCTCTTCCAAAGCCCTTATACTATTTCCAGATAAAAATGCACCAAGATGCGCCGCGAATTTTTCATTCTGGCTAACGTGAATGAAACGCAGCGTAGCAGCGCTACGCTAAGTGGAATGAACGGACGCCAGAAGGGAAAAGGCGCAAGCAGATGGTGCAGTTGAATCTGGAAATAGTATTATTCTCATGTTCGGGATGTCAGCACGATGCCGCATACCCCTTCTCGTCCTTCATGATGTGCACAATCGTGCTGTTCGTGCTGCCCATGCCGACGCAGACCAGCTCGCCGAGGTGCGCAATCAGGCGATCGAAGCTGTCATCCAGAATGCCGTCCTGCGCGTGGATGCCGCCGCCTTCCAGTGCCAGACACGCCGCTTCCACCGCAAGCCCCGCGCTCAGGGCAACCTTGCTCGCGCAGCCCTCCTTCGCGCCGTCGCAAATCATGCCGCTGACAGAGCCCAAGATATTCCGCGCAGCCTGCACCATCTCGCCTTCGCCGCCGCCCAGCAGGTACACGACCCCCAGCGACGCGCTCAAGCCTGACGCCACGCCGCACGCGCACACGCTCGACAGGGGGCCGATGAAGCTTTTGATGTACACGTTCGCCAGCGCCGCCAGCGCAATCGCACGCAGTTCCTTTTCCTCCGGGATGCTGAAATAGCGCGCCGCCGCATCCACCGTCAAAAAGAGCGTGATGCCCTGATTGCCGCTGCCCGTCGCGGTCATCACCGGCAGCGGAACGCCGTGCATCCGCGCGTAGGACGCCGCGCCCGCCATCCGCTTCGCCGACGCGCAGAGCGACGGATCATCCAGCGTGATTTTCGGCAGAACGCAGTGCGCCAGCTCATCCGACATCGCGCGGTCGTAGATGGTTCGGTTCATCGTCAGCGCGTCGCGGAGGAACGCCAATTTATCCAGCGCAACCGTGTCCGCAAAGGCGATAAATTCCGCCAGCGACCCGCAGTGCGCGCCGCCTTCCTCCACCGATTCCTGCTCGGCAGGCGCTTCGGTAAACGGCGCATGTTCGACAAGGGCGATATGATCGTGCGCACCCACCGTGACCACACGAACCGCGTCGCAGTCCGTTCGCAAAATCGTTTCAATATATAATCCGCTCACGCCGTCGACGATTTCGACTTTCACGCAGCTGCGCAATGCCTTTGCTGCCGCCAGCTGCTCCGCCGTCACCGTGTGCAGCGCGTTCATGCCCGCGTCCGCGTCGCCCGCCGTGATGCCCAGCGCCACACACAAGTCCACGCCGCGCTCATCCGCGCCCGGAATACCCACGCCCATGGCGTTTTTGAACAGGTACGCATCCAGCCGCGCCGTCACCTGCGTGACAGTCCCCTGCGCCGCCTTGCGCGCCGTCGCCGCGTTGAGGGCAATTGCCGCCGGTTCCGTACAGCCGGTTGAGGGGGCAAGCGAAGCCCTGATCATCCGCAGACATTGCGTTTCATCCATCCGATAGTTCCTCTTTTCCACCCGGCGCAATGCCGGATTTGCTTTTTCCATGAACACAATTCGCCCTCAAACCGCGAAATTCCTGCCGAAAACCTTTCTTTTTGCAAAAATCGCCTATTTTGCTTGTGAAAAAAGCGTCATTCCCCCTTGCCAACCATCGTCGAGGTATTGTATAATAAAATATACGGCAGATGCTTCTTCTGCCATTTCGACCAAACGAACAAGGAGGAGAACCATGAAGAGGTTCCTTTCTCTCCTGCTGGCGCTGACGATGCTGCTGACGCTGTGCGGCGCTGCGAGTGCGGAGGCCGGCGTCTTTACGGGCGTGGGCGACAGCGACATCGGTGGCAAGGGTGCCATTGAAGTGGCTGTGACCGTGGATGAAAACGGCGCAGTGACCGCCATCGAAGTGACCAAGAATGGCGACACCGCCGGCATTTCTGATCCGGCTGTGGCGCAGATTCCGGGTCTCATCGTCGAGCAGCAGACCGCGAACGTTGACGCGGTTGCGGGCGCGACCAAGACCTCCGATGCCATCATGGCGGCTGTGCTGGACGCTGTGACCAAGGCGGGTCTGGACACCGTGAAGTGGTCTACGAAGGTGGAGACTGTCGTCGAAAAGGCGGAGGACGTCACCATCGAGACGGAAATCGTGGTCATCGGCGGCGGCGGCGCTGGTCTGGCGGCGGCTGTGCAGGCGAATCAACTCGGCTCCAGGGTGCTGGTGCTGGAAAAGATGGGCAAGGTCGGCGGCAATACCATCCTCGCTGGCGGCGCGCTGAATGCAGTCAACGACCGCTCTGAGCAGGCAATTGCCTACAACGACTCTGTCGAATGGCACTACACCCAGACGCTTTCCGGCGGTGACTATCAGGGCGACCCCCTGCTGGTGCACACGCTGGTGAGCAATGCGTGGGACGGCGTGCAGTGGCTGATGGATCTGGGCATGGAGTTCCAGGACGAAACGGCTGGTCTGTTCACCGTGACCGGCGGTCTGTGGCCGCGCGCCCACAAGCCTGTTGAACCGCTGGGCACTGGCTTCTTCAAGGCCTACATGAACTACATCGACAGCCACGACAACGTGGACGTGATGCTGAACACCCGCGCGACCGAAATCCTGGTGGACGAAAACGGCAAGGCTTGCGGCGTTGTGGCGACGGGCGAAACGGGCAACACCGTGACCGTCAAGGCGTCCAAGGGCGTCGTTGTGGCGACGGGCGGCTTCGCGGCGAACGTCGAACTGCGCAGCGCGTACAACACGCAGTGGGCGGATCTGGGCGACAGCATCAAGAGCACCAACCACGCGGGCGCGACCGGCGACGGCATCAAGATGATGCAGAAGCTGGGTGCTGACTTTGTGCAGATGGGCAACATTCAGCTGCTGCCGCTGGGCGACCCGGTGACCGGCTCCCTGTCCGGCAACATCGAGCATGACGTGGAAACCCGTATCTTCATCAACAAGGAAGGCAACCGCTTCGTCAACGAGGGCGGCCGCCGCGACGACATGACCAACGCCCTGTTCGCGCAGACCGATGCGTACATGTGGATCGTCATGGACTCCGACACCTATCCCACGGGCGACGAACGCAACAACTTCGGCGAAACCGCGAACCAGCTGGTGGAAGCCGGCCGCGCGGTGAAGGCGGACACGCTGGAAGAGCTGGCGGAAAAGATGAACGTTCCGGCGGACGCGCTGATTGCGGCGGTCACGGAGTTCAACCGTCATGCCGAGGGCGGCGATCTTGCGGGCACGCCGGACGAATTCGGCCGTACCCTCTACAAGACCCCCATCGACACCGCGCCCTTCTACGCGGCTGCCCGCGTTCCCACCGTACATCACACGATGGGCGGCGTGCGCATCAACGTGAATGCGCAGGTGCTGGATGAAAACGGCAACGTGATTCCGGGTCTGTATGCTGCGGGCGAAGTGACCGGCGGCATCCACGGCGCGAACCGTCTGGGCGGCAACGCACTGACCGACACGGTCGTCTTCGGCCGCATCGCTGGCGAATCCGCTCACTACGAGAAGTAATCTCGCATCCCCAGAGGCTCGGAGGAAACTCCGAGTCTCTTTTTCGTGCATTTTTCTGCTTTTCCATTGTAATTTCCTCAAAGGCATGGTAATATAATACTATTTCCAGATAAGAATGCGCCAAGATGCGCCGCGAGTTTTTCATTCTGGCTAACGTGAATGAAACGCAGCGTAGCAGCGCTACGCTAAGTAGAATGAGCGGACGCCAGAAGGGAAAAGGCGCAAGCAGATGGCGCAGGTGAATCTGGAAATCGTATAACAGAAAAGCCATGAATCGAGGTAGAGTAAGGATGCGTTCCATTGTCAGCCGCTGTGCTGCCCTGCTGTCAGGCGCTTTCCTGCTGATGAACAGCGTTCCTGCTGCTTTTGCAGAAGAGCCAAACACAATTGTTCAGAAGGAGGCTCACACCATGCAGACGTACCGTCAGATGCTCACAGAGCTTGCACCGGATGCTGTTTTTGCGCGGCAGGAGGGTGTTTCCTACCCGACGTTTCAGAAGTACACCTACTATTCACGCACAGCGCATCGGGATACCCCGGTCAACGTGCTGCTGCCGACGGATTACGATGAGCAGCGTACTTATCCTGTCCTGTACATTCTCCACGGCTACTGGGACACGCAGGACTGGATGGCGCGCGATGCAGTCGGACTGAATGTCATGCTGGGCAATCTCTGGGCATCCGGCGAGGCAGAAGAAATGATCGTCGTTCTCCCCTACATCTTCTGTGACCAGGAGCTTCGTTCCTGCACAGGCATGAACCTGCGCAATTCGCTTTGCTATGACAATTTCGTCAACGACTTGACGGCAGATTTGATGCCCTTTATCCAGCAGAATTTTGCCGCTGCGACGGGGCGCGAGCAGACCGCTATTACCGGCTTTTCCATGGGCGGGCGTGAGTCTCTGTTCATCGCCCTGACGCATCCAGAGTTGTTCGCGTGGGTAGGTGCAGTCGCACCAGCCCCCGGTTTGACACCGATTCCCGGCTCTGCTGATCATCCGGGGCAGCTTCAGGAATCGGAGCTGACCTTCGGAGACACAAAGCCGGAGCTGCTGCTCATCAGCGCTTCCCGCGCTGACGGTGTTGTTACGTCCGCACCTTCGGGCTATCGACAAGTTCTTCAGCTCAATGGCGAAGAGCTCGTTTGGCATCAGCTGACAAATACACAGCATGACCATACCAGCGTCAAGCCGCACTTGTACAACTTCTGTCGAATGATTTTCCGCCGTGAATGACACGTTCCGTCGTAAAAACACCAGCAGTACAGTCATTCGCTTGCAATCAGCCGCATTTCGTCCTATAATAAAGGCGAAATCCACCCAAAGGAGTGTATGAGCAATGAGCAAGCAGAACATCGACTGGAGCAATCTCGGCTTCGGCTATATCAAGACGGATTATCGCTACGTTTGCCGCTACAAGGACGGTCAGTGGGACGAAGGCGGGCTGGAAACCGACGCAAACATCACCCTGAATGAATGCGCCTGCGTCTTCCAGTATTGCCAGGCGTGCTTTGAGGGCATGAAGGCATACTACACCAAGGACGGGCATATCGTTTGCTTCCGCCCGGACATGAACGCCAAGCGCATGGCGGACAGCGCCGCGCGGCTGGAAATGCCGCCCTTCCCGGTGGACAAGTTCGTGGACGCGGTGAAGCAGGTCGTCGCGGCGAATGCGGATTTTGTGCCGCCGTATGGCACGGGCGCGAGCCTGTACATCCGCCCGTTCATGATTGGCACGAACAGCGTCATCGGCGTGAAGCCCGCGACGGAGTTTGAATTCCGCATTTTCTGCACGCCTGTCGGCCCGTACTTCAAGGGCGGCGCGAAGCCGATTGCCATCAAGGTGAGCGATTACGACCGCGCAGCCCCGCACGGCACGGGCAACATCAAGGCGGGTCTGAACTACGCCATGAGCCTCCACGCAATTATGGAAGCGCACCGCGAAGGCTTCGCGGAGAACATGTATCTTGACGCGGCAACCCGCACGAAGGTCGAAGAAACCGGCGGCGCGAACTTCATTTTCGTCACCAAGGACGGCAAGCTGGTCACGCCCAAGAGCGACTCCATCCTGCCCTCCGTCACCAGTCGCAGCCTGCTCGTCGTGGCGGAAAAGTACCTGCACATGCCGGTGGAAGAGCGCGAGGTGTATTTCTCGGAAGTGCCTGATTTCGCGGAATGCGGCCTGTGCGGCACGGCGGCGGTCATCAGCCCGGTCGGTCTGATTAACGACCACGGCAAGGAGATTCGCATTCCCTCCGGCATGGACGAAATGGGTCCCGTGCTGACAAAGCTGTACACGACCCTGCGCGGCATCCAGCAGTGCGAAATCGAAGCGCCCGAAGGATGGATTCTCAAGATTCAGTAACGGAAAACTGCGCAAAGGCACAATAGTTGGTTCTTCACGGAAAGTTGGGGGAGCAAACAAGGGCTTAGGCGAAGCACCAAAAAGCTGCACGCGGAAGGAGCATGAA
>OLIT01002220.1_pt1 | contig 14659 bp, 9 predicted proteins | sample 1601341 | NCBI WGS metagenome assembly OLIT01 (sample SAMEA2452121, study PRJEB22498) | human gut metagenome | biome: human feces; feature: human gut; material: feces | place: Australia | collected 2012
TACACGTACGGCATCTGCCATTCCTTCAATAAATGCCCAGAATACACGATTGGTTCCGTAAGAGCCGATGCCTTGCGGTTCCAGCTGATAGGCGTGTGTCAGTTCGTGCAACAGTACCCCACGCGTTTCGAAGAACAGCTTTGCCGTATCGTTTTCCGCAAATGATTTCTCGATATGCCGTGTGCTGTAGAAGATAGTAACGTCTCCATTACCACCGCCTTTGGCAGAAATTCCTTCGATGTCTTCCAGTGTATAATGTATCTTGTTCACCGGAGTTATGCTGTCTTCCGGTGAGTTATAAAGAGTAGCCAATACAGTGCGTGCCTGCTCTTTGATATAAGACTCCGCATCCGGAATGATCCGGTGATAAATGTCTGAACCTTTTGTTTCCGAAGCTTTATCTTCGAACAAGACAGTTCCTACATTGTAGCTTTTCCATACGTCCGGTTTTGCTTCAGCTTGCTTCTTCGCACTTGCCGCACAAGCTCCCATGCCCACAATCAGGGCAATTGCATATACCAAATGTCTCTTTTTCATATTCTTTTCTTGATTATTTATTGATGCTGTTAATTGATTCCATTAGTTAATGAATAAGGTTTGTCCTGCGCCGATACTCCACGACGTTTGTTGGGCGATGCCGACATTTTAAATTCCAATACGCCTCCTTTCAGGATATCCTCGTGTGTGATGTACATTTTATCATAAGACTCGCCGTTCAGTTTCAGTGACTGTACATAACGCTTCTTGTCGCTGACGCCCGGCGCTTTGATTTCCAGTGTCTTTCCGTTGGGAAGTGTCAGCTTCAGATAGGGCAGATAGGGAGCACCAAGGACATACTGGTCTGTACCCGGACAAACCGGATAGAAGCCCATCACAGAGAAAAGATACCATGCCGACATCTGTCCGCAATCATCATTACCACCCAGCCCGTTGATGTCATTCCGATACATCTTATTCAGGATTTCACGCAGCCAGTACTGGGTTTTCCACGGCTGGGAAGTCCAGGCATAAAGATAGGGAATGTGATGGCTCGGTTCGTTGCCATGCACATATCCGCCTACCAGGCATTCTTCCGTTATATCTTCGTTGTGTTCATAATATTTCTCCGGCAGATGCATGGAGAACAGTTTGTCCAGTTTGTCTACAAACGCTTTCTCTCCCCCCATCAAGTCCATCATGCCGAAAACGTCGTGCGGCACGTGGAAAGAGAAATTCCATGAGTTTCCCTCAATAAAGCCTTCACCAAAGGTCTGCAATACATCAAACTCTTCCTTGAACGAACCGTCGCTATAACGGGGACGGGCGAAACCGATTGCCGTATCATAGATGTTCCGGTAATTCAAGGCACGTTTCCGGTATGTTTCCCCAATCTCCTTCTTACCGGATTTCAAAGCTGTCTGATAGATAGTCCAGTCGTCATACGCATATTCCAGTGTGGATGAAGCGGCGGTTCCGCTCTTATCCAGCGGAATGTAGCCCAGTTTCATATAATCCGCCAAACCTTCATAATAAGGTACGGTAGAAGTACTGACCATTGCATCCAAAGCTTCTTGCGTATTGGGAAAGACGCCTTTGGTTATCGCGTCCGCCAACACAGAAACGGCATGATAGCCGCTCATGCACCAGTTCTCATTTCCCATCAGGCTCCAAACAGGCAACATTCCGTGCACGCTCTGTTGCTCATGCTTTATCATTGATTCCACCATATCCGCATTACGTTCCGGTTTCACCAAGTTCAGGAATGGGTGTTCAGCCCGATAAGTATCCCAAAGTGAGAATATCGTATAATTAGTGAATCCCTCTGCTTGATGGATATTATGGTCTAAACCACGGTATTGTCCGTCTACGTCCATATATACCGACGGATTAATCATTGTATGATAAAGCGAGGTATAAAACATGGCTTTCTGATCGGCAGTTCCTTCTATCTCAAAATGGTCAAGCTCATTGTTCCAGTCCGTACGGGCAGCTTCCGCCAGTTGTTCAAAGTTCTTGCCGGATGCTTCGGCACGAAGATTACGGATGGCTCCTTCGGTGCTGACTGCAGAAAGAGCTACTTTCACTATCAGTTCCGGTTCGTCAGCGGTGTTGAAATTGAAGTAAGCCACAATCTTACGCCCGGTAATCTCCGGGAAATTCTTTTCCAGGTTGAAGCGACGCCAAAAGCCGTTGTAGAGAACTTTTTCCTTGTCTTTATATCCATAGTCCTTAATAGGTTGCGACAGGGAAATGGCAAAGTATGTATAGTTTGTTCTCGCCCACCCGTTCGTAACGCGGTAGCCGGTCAATAACGTGTCATTCTCTACACGCAGGTTTGCCCAAAGCACCTTACCTTCATAATTGTAAATGCCATGTGCCAAATCCAGAATCAAATGGCCGTCTTCGCCTTTCGGGAAAGTATATTTATGTATTCCTGTCCGTTGCGTAGCGGTCAGTTGCACTTTAATCCCGTAATCATCCAACATTACTTCATAATATCCGGGAGTAGCCTTCTCCGTAGCGTGACTGAAACGGGAACGGTATCCTTCATCGGGATTTTCCGCCCTGCCGGGATTTAGCCTTATTTCACCTACGGCGGGCATCAGTAAAATGTCGCCCAAGTCCGAGTGCCCTGTTCCGCTGAGATGGGTGTGGCTAAAGCCGACAATGGTCTTATCACGATATTGGTATCCGGCGCAATACTCATAAGCATTTTTTTGATAAGCGCCATTTACATTATGTGGAATTGTGTCTGTGTCCGGGCTTAATTGCACCCACCCGAAAGGCGTGCAAGCACCGGGGAAAGTATGTCCCATACCATTTGTGCCGATAATCGGATTGACATAATCTGCTGGTTGTACCTGTGCAAAAAGAAAGGAAGTTCCTATCAGCAAAGCTGCTCCGAGCGACAGTATTTTTTTGTTGTTCATGGTTTACGAGTTAAGGGATTAATATTATAAAGGACAGTATGCTGATAACCATAATCCGGCTTTCACTACTTTGTCTTCTACCCATCGTAGAAAGAAGCAAAAGCCGGACTAATAAGCCCTGATTTATAATCTATTCCTTATGGTTTATCATCTACCATAAACCAATTATCATTTGTCGGGCTCAAAAAATAAATATAAGATATCATCCTATCCTCGCCGTGTACCTTGCCCTGTACCATATCCTGTATCATATAAAAACCATCCTCATCATAGAAAGCCGTAAAAAACTTGGCCAAATTCGCATTCGCCCTATTAATGTCTTCCGAATCATGACTTCCGTACGGCTGTGTCGGTTGCCCACTGTTGAAATAAATACGATCCGCTTCATCTCCTACTGTCCAGTTTGTGGGGTATAAAATATACCATATCAGCTCTTCTTGCGGTCCGGGACAAAGAACAAAATATCTTTCGGGACGATCATCCAGTTCTATATCGCCTACACCTTTCCATGCCAATTCTTGCCAAAGTTCCTCTTTTGCATCACCATGGCTGTAGTAATTGGTAATCTTGTGTTTCTTCCAAGAAGAACCTGTGTAATATTTTACGATGTCCTTATTGGAGTCTAGCGTCAACGTACAATCACTTGTCATGGCATGAGTCGTGAAATTATAGTATAGATGTTGTAGCAAATTTCCATCAACCGTAGTCGGTTCCCCCAACGTAAAGGTGACCAGTTCATCATCAATTGCCCAAGTTAATGCTATGTCTTGATGCTCCAATACTCTCTGATTTAAACGACTGAAACGGATACTTCCACTACCATTCTCATTTCTTGAAATCGCATAATGGATAACAAATCGTCCTTCACCGTTACGAAACACTCCGGTACCGTTCTTTGTCAGTTCTTCAAGTTGCTTTTTCAAGATAAGAGCCTCCGCCTTATCATTTTCATTCGACTTCAGTTCATCAGCAGTGACAGGGGTAAAGCTCACTTCCCGGGCACTGGAACGTTCCGCCATGACAATCTCCTGTCCAGAAGTTTGCGTTATTGCAAATGTCTCTTCCGGATTACCGGGCAGATACTTCAACGCACCGCTCATCGTAAGAACAACTACCTTTTCACCGTCAAAATCCAGATAATAATCACTCTCCACCTTATCTTCCAGAATACTCTTATCCGTATTGGTTACCACAGTACCGTTCTCGTCAAACTGGAAATAGCAGATGTGTCCCTGATAATTTATCTTCCAGCCTTCGGCAGCACACAACGCTTTCTTTACTTCCGAAGGTTTCAGCCTGTCAGAGCTCATATTTCCTTCGTTCTCCCATTCTTTCCAGACATCTGTCATGCCGCAACTGTAAAGCGTCAGGCATAATGTCAGCAATATATAAGTAAGTTTTTTCATGATTAGAAATATTTTAATTAAGAATAATATTCAAAGCCTTCATCTCCCCACATTCAGCACACTGCTGGCTATGCGCATCGGGGAAAGAGCATAAGAAGGTGGCGTATAAGGTTCAAGATTCCCTTTTATCGCATATCCTGCCGCAGCTCCCGCATCTATAATACGAAGGTCGATAACAGGCGGAATCACCTTGTCGCTTTTTATTTCCAGCAGTCCGTCTTCTTTTCCGTCGCTGTATCCACCGGCAACCAATGGTAAAAGTCCCCACGGATTACGCATTATGAACAATGAGTTATCATCCGCCGCAGGATAGAAACTATATGCATGAGCACTCACCGTTTTGAAGTTTCCTATTGGCAGGTCGCTCGTCGTAAACCCGCCAATCACAATTTTACGCTGTTGCAGAGATACCATTGCGGCACGTTTGAGTTCGTTAGCAGACAACTTATTGGGAGAGAAAGCGAAACTGTTACCGCTTCCGGTGAGAATGGCGGATACATATTCACTTGCGATTCCATTGATGTCAGATGTTCCACCATAGATTTGCTTCCATTTAATCACTGCCTTCTCAACCACAGTAGCCCAAGTGACTTTGTTGTTCTTTCCTGAAACCGCGCCAATGTTGCCGCCGTCATCCTTTACGAAATAGTTGCTCACTCCTATCTCCACTGCTTTTCCCTTCGGGTCAAACAAAGTAACCGTAAATGTGTTATTGCCGTTTTCCTTCACCATCTTCTTGATGTATTTCGGAAAAAGATAAGCGATAGAAGCCATCACTGCACAAGCGCAACAGTCACCGATAGAATGTTGGTTGACATCTGCCGGTTGCGGGTCGCCGAAAGGGTAAAGTGAACCGACCTGAAAAGTAGCCCAGGAAAGTCCGTCGAAAGTATTCGGTTCTTTGGCAGGATCTTTCAGCCACTCCAAATCAGCGGCAGACGCTGTGAGACCACCCAAGTGTATCGTCCCCATAGGAGTTTCCGGAGTGTAGGTGTTGCCCGTTGAGAAAGCCATCAAATCATCTATGTTCCCGTCGAAGGTAGCTGCGGAAAGTACCCACTCAGCTATCTGCGTAGCACTACCACCGTTGTTTTCAGTAATGGAAAGCTTGTAGTAGCGGTAAGAAACAGCATTATCAAGTTCAAAGGTCTTTGTTTCTTTTCTGTCAGAAAATACCCGGTTAGTCTGTTTATCAATCGTCTTCCACGTTTTGTTATCGAGCGAACCGGATAAAATCCATGATTTAGGATCCATTTCCGGTTGGTCATCAGCGGAAGTCAACGAATAAGTAAGTACCACTACATTGCTGTTTCCATTCCAGTTGATATCGAACTTATCATGATAGGTAATATATTTTGTATTCACGTCATTATCCACCAGTTTCCCGATTTCAGAACCTGCCGGAGCATCGGAATACTGGGCAATAATCGTGCCGCTCGAAGGCATATTCGCGTTGCCGTTTCCCAACGTCCAGTAGGGAGAAGAGTCCCCCCCACCCGGTGTTTCGTCATCATCGCCCGAACAACTGCCTAATCCTATGGCAAGTGATACAACTGACCAAAGAAACACTTTCTTCAGCACGCCTAATTCCAATTGTAATCTATTCATCATAATCTCTTCTTATTCGTTTACTGTTCAACTAACCATCCATAATTCTGTACCATTTTCGGATTACGGCGCATGTCCTTATCCGGTATAGGGAACAGATAATGTTTCTTATCGAATACTCGCAGTTCAGTCGCCATTTTTTCGAAGAACTCAGGAAGATCCTTTGTGTAGTTCAAGCCGTGAATTTCACCGCCTTCACCACCTTTGTGATAAGAAGGATAAATCCATCCATCTCCATTAGTCATGTCCGCAACTTTCCAGCGACGTACATCAAAGAAATGTTTCCGTTCAAATGCCAACTCTACCAGACGTTCACGACGGATACGCTTATCCACATCTATGCGATTCAACGGACAAGCTATTTGTCCGGCATTGTTACCATAGCCTTTCAGGCCTACACGTTCGCGGACTTTGTTCACAAGTTCCAATGCCTTTCCATACTCGCCACAAGCACTCAGCGTTTCAGCGTATCCCAAATACATGTCTGCCAGACGAAGCAGGATAGCTGTTTGTTTACCGGACCATACTCCATTGATAGGGGCTCTCTTACGAACACCATAACCTGTATAAGGAATATCCAACGTAGCTTTCGCCAGTCCTGAATTACCATTCTTATACCACTCAGTCGTTATCCATGAGCCATCACTTCTTGGACGTACCCATCTGGCACCATTGAATGTAATGCACACATAGAAACGAGGGTCACGGTTTGCCCACTGCTTCAATGTCATATTAGTATTCTTTTCAAAGCAAACTACGTTGGAGTTTTCGTTCTTGTATTCTTCTCCACCGTAATAATCGGAAGAAGGGATTCCTGTATATTCTTCATAGTTCGCTTCGCTGTCTTCGATACGATAGCCGTCTTTCATAAAGAACAAATCAACCATTTCCTGTGTAGCAGCAAATCCTTGTCCGCCTCTCAAATCACTGGCTTCACCCGCATGATAAGGAGTGATTTCAAAGTTGTCGGTACCATAATCCTCTACCTTCACCAAAATCTGCTCTTTGTTTTCATCACCGTAGTTCATACCGGACGTCACCTGACGATAAGATTCGTAATAATCGACATTACCATTATTCTTAACTGTATAAAGTTCATAAATTCCTTTATCCACAAAGTCCGTAAAAAAATTCTTGTAAGCCTCACGTGCATCATCCCATCTTTTTTGTTCGTTCTCCTTGTCTTGAGGGAAAAGTTGTTTTCCATCATGATTCTTAATTTCCGCATAGTCAGGATTGCAATTGAACAACGGACTAGCAGCATACAACAACGCATTCGCCCTCATAGCCATACAGATTCCCCTATCAATATGTCCCAGATTGGAACCATTGTACTTCTCAGGCAAATCAGCACCTGCTTTTTTCAACTCATCGGCAATATAGCTGATGTATTCATCCACGGAGTTGCGTTCTTTCAGCAAGTCGTCCAATGGTGCGTTAACATCCAAAGGTTCTTCGCCCAAAAGAATGGCAGGACCGTAAGAGCGGAAAATCCAAAAGTAATAGATAGCCCGCAACGCGCGCGCTTCTGCTTTCCATACAGTACGTTCGCCTTCGGAAGCCTCAGTGCACTTGTCGATATTCTGAATAAAGGTGCTCGCTTTGGCAATGCCTTTATAATATTCAATAAAGTAGTAATTAATCCAACTGGAAGAAGCGTATGTTCTTCCTGCCGTCCACTCATTCGTGTTATGCCAACTCCATGAAAAATCGGCTTCCAACGACCCTGCACTCCAGGGAGCTCCGTTCGGAATCATGAAACGCTCGTTGTTTTCGTTCGGTACATAACTATATACATTATTTAGAAATTCTATTGCCTTCGAACGGTTGCTGAAGGTCTTATCCATATCATACCACTCTCCCGGTATCGAATCGAAATAATCGTTGCATGAACTGAAACCGAATGTCAGCGCCAGTGCCAATGCTCCTATCTTTACTATATTTTTCATACTCATTGCTAATTATTAGATTAAAAACTTACGTTTACCCCAACTGAGAATGTGCGGGAATTAGGATAACGCGTACCGTCATTCGTATTTAGTTCCGGATCCCAAAGTTTGAACTTGGAGAATGTCAACAGATTCGTTCCCATCAGATAAACACTGGCACTATTCAAGAAAGTACCATTCAAAAGTTTCTTCGGCAAGGAATAAGAGATGTTCAGCTGTTTCAAACGCAGGAAACTAACGTCTTTCTGCCACCATGTGCTGGTCTTCGTGTTCTGTGCATTATCGCTTGATCCGTAATAAAGACGGGGATAAAATACATTCTCATTGGTCGGATCATCTTCAGACCATCTGTCGGTGATATTAGAATAGAGGTTGGAAAGACCGGATGAATCGGAGAACGGATTCACACCACTGCCGCTCAAACAACGGTCGGCTTTTGCATTTCCAGCAAAAAGAAGTCCGATAGAAAAATTACTTATCTGCAAGTCGAACCCGAAACCATAATACAATTTTGGCACATCACCCTGACCAATCACACATTTATCATTATCATCTATTGTACCATCTCCATTCAAATCCTTATATTTGATATCACCCACGCGGGAAACTTGTCCGGGATACAACTCACCAAACTGTTTGGAATGATCCATTATCTCTTCCTCACTAGTAAACAATCCTTCAGCAATCCATCCCCAACGGGCATTGACATTCGTTCCGCGAGTCTCCAACCACGGGTATCTTACAGACGGACTATGGTCTTCCACTATCTTATCTTCATTGTAAGCGATGTTTCCACGTACTGTCAAATTAATATTCTTGCCTATCGGCTGATTCCATTCCAACATAGCTTCCACTCCTTTGTTGTCTACAACACCCAGGTTGCCATAAGGCATCTCCACAAATCCTGTATAATCCGGTAGATTAGAACGTTTCAGAAAGATGTCTTTACGATGTTCCTTGAATAAATCTACCGATACGGAGAGATTGTTATTAAGAAATTTCAAGTCAAAGCCTAAATCCTGCTTGTGAGAAGTAGACCATCCAACGTTCACTCCATATTTAGTAACTCCGTAGCCACCTACCCAAACATTGTCCGTACCAAAACGATAACCGTCATTGGAAGCCATCATTTCCATATACATGAAACGACGGTTGGTAACGGCATCCGTACCTACAAGTCCATCCGTGTAGCGAATCTTGAAGAAAGAGATATATTTTTGCAGAGGTTCCCAAAATGTTTCGTTAGATACCGCCCATCCTAAACCGACAGCGGGGAAAAAGCCGAAGCGTTTGTCGGGACTGAAGTTTTCAGAGCCGTTATATCCGGCATTGGCTTCCAGAAAATAACGGTCGTTCCAAGAATACGTCAGACGCATGGCAATGCCTTGCTGCTTGTATGGTAAGGAACCGATGATTCTATCTTTGGAAGATTTGTCTCTTTCATCGCTATCATCATACACATAACGCGCTTCCTTTTGGTTATAAAGAACCAATCCACCTAAACGGTGCTTGCCGAAAGAACGGTCATAGTTCAAAGACGCTTCAAAATAGGTGCTGCGTTTGTTTGTCCCTTCCGTATCAAAAGAGAGTTCATTGTTTCCTTCGTGCGTGCGATAAGTCTTGAAAGTGCCGTCGGCATTGTACACATCATCATTCCACAAGCCGGTCACCGGGTCTTTGCTTCCGCTGAAATAATAGGTATCTTCCCACTTCTTATATTTTAGGGAACGTTCATTGCGCACATCAAAAGCAACCATGGCAGATACACTAAACCCTTTACTCCATTTCCAGAAACCTAAGTCTTGAGTAACCCTGATATTCGAGTTCAACTGATTATTTGATTCATTAGTATAACCACGACGGGCAAGATCCGCATAGGGATTACGCTGGGAACCATTACCGGAGATACCTGATACCGTTCCGTCCGGCATCATCAACGGGTAGTGAACCGGGTTAATGGCTATTGCTCCGGAAAACAGGTCATTGGTAGAAATCTCCGGATAATTGCCGGAAGAAAGATAACCGCTGAAACCTAAATCGATAGTGGTTGTTTCGGTCGGTTTCAAATTCAGGTTCGCTGTATAGTTATAACGGTTGTAACGAATGTCAGCATCATAGTTCTCCATCTGCGTCGAACGTGTCAGACCACTTTCATTGTAATAACTCAAAGACACATAATAGGAAGCGTTCGGCACACCGCCACGTACACTGACATTCGCCCGACGATTGTGTCCCCAATCACGAAATAGCTCGCTCATCCAGTCTACTGCCGGATAAAGATAAGGGTTGTACATCTGCGGATTGTCATTGGGCAGTACGCCATTCGCCTTTTTGGTTGCTTCGATATATTGCGGAGTATATAGCAACTGATTTTTTGAGTTCATATATGCTTCGTTGACAGCATCCATATAAGTATACGCATCCGCCAATTTGGGCTTTCGGGTCAATGTGACGAAACTTTCATAATAATCTACCGTAAATTGAGGTTTGCCTACTTTACCGGGCTTTGTCTTTATCAGAATTACACCATTCGCACCACGTACACCGTAAACAGCCGTTGCGGAAGCGTCTTTCAAAACCGTAAAGGATTCAATGTCATTGGGATCGATATTGTTGAAGTCACGTTCCACCCCATCTACCAGCACAAGCGGATTGGAGTTTTGTCCTGAAAACGTGGATATACCGCGAATCCAGATGTCGGCATCATCATGCCCCGGCTCTCCCGTACGCTGCACGGCTACCAGTCCCGGCAGACGTCCGGCGATAGAGGCGGACAGATTAGCAGTAGGCATCTTGATGGCATCCATATCCATAGTAGACTGAGCTCCCACTACAGATACTTTGCGCTGGCTACCGTAGGCGACTACTGTCACTTCATCCAAAGCGGACACTTCTTCCGCCAGAATGATATCCAACACTCGTTTATTCACTTTCACTTCCTGTGGTTTATATCCTATATAGGAGACTAATAATACAGGATTCTTAGAAGATAATTTGAGATTGTACTGTCCATTGGTATCTGTAATCGTACCATTTCCAGTCCCTTTTTCCTGAACGCTTACTCCAATGAGCAATTCTCCCTTTTCGTCGGAGACACGCCCTGTGACCGAGGTGTTTTGAGCCCAAACTGTCGTGTTGAATACAATCAACGCCAGTAGCAGCCATAATGACCTCACATAGTGTTTTTTCACGTACAAATTCATAATTACTTGCTTTTTTAATTAATGGATAAGGTTATCAAACATGTTTAATTCGCTATTAATGAAGGCAAATTAAGACCATTTATTTTTATCATCAATCCTCAAAAGTGACAAAATGCAAGTAAAATCAAAAAGGCGGGAGAACGCATATACGTGTCAACGAGAGCACTCCTTAAACATCTGTTTTTCAAACAAATAGACAAGTATATGTACAATAAGAGCACAAGATAGAACACAAGATAAAGCACAAGACAAATTATACATCCTTGCCTTGTTCACGGTAATCTTTCGGCGTCACTCCGAACTTGCGGGCAAATTCCTTATAAAAATAAGACCGACTTGATATGCCCACATCAGAAATGACGTCCTGAATGGTAAGTCCTTCTTCTCTCAACAGTTGGGCTGCCTTCTCCAACCTGTAATTCTTTATCAAATCAGTGGGAGACATTGAAGAGATTTCCTTAAACTTGCGGTAAAATTGGCGTGGGCTCATTGCCATGCGGTCAGCAATGAACGTAGAACCCAATCCTTCCTGATCAAGATTCTGTTCAATCACTTGCAGAGATTTACGAATAAAGTCGACCTGCTCTGTGGTAGTACAAACTATCTGTTGTGCCAATTCACCCAGTTCTTCCAAATAAATCTGTTTGGCTTCGCGCTTACCATATATGGCTCTATGAATGTCTTCTTTCAAAAAGAGAATATCATAAGGCAGTACAATATAAGAATCTGACCACAAAATCAATTCACGTTGGATAACAGAACTCGCTTTCCAAGTCAGCATCGGGACAAAGGCGGTTTTTGAAAGCAAGGAACGATTCTTACCGACATACTCTAAAAAGGTGCTCTCAGCATCCGTGTACATGCTCATATCAACCAAGAAAAGCGCCGGAATGGAACGACGGATTTCATCAAATGCCGTCTGCGCACTTTTCACCGGACATATGGAATACTCTTCCGACAACAATCCTGTTATCAACCAAACCATCTCATCGCGGTCTTCTAGAAGCAGGATCGTTTTCTTCTCCGTCGTTTTTTCATCCGTCAATTCGACCGGTTCAAAAAAAAGCTCCAAACATGAATGACCAGTATCCGAGTTCGTATAATGAACCGTTACATGAAGCTGTTCCAAAGCGGACTGAACAAAACAGAGCATCAACTGAATACCAAACGCTTGATCAGTATCTTTCTTGTCCGGTACAGGACAGCCCCCCCCGGTCAGTTGACTACATAACTTTTCAAGTACATCGTCAACTGCAGACAACATCATGCACATTTTACCTTCTTCTTCCTTCGCATTCACCGTGATTCCGGTGGATAACAGTTTTTGCTGGCAAATAGACTGGTAGCAGTAATAAAGGATACAGCGCAAAGCATTTTTATAAACTGGAAAAGTAAAGTCTTCCGGAATGGAAGATTGTATCAGAGAAACGTCTACCCCCTGTCCCTTCAATGCGTGAAGCACTTCCATTGACAATTCTTGTATGCACATGCGGGCTGAAAGAACGAAAGTAGTAGGATAAAATTGGTTAAGTTTCTCTGAATGCAACGTCTCTGAACGAAAAAGAGCCGTCATAGCAGTTTCACGTATCAGTTCCACCTGTTTCCGGTGCTGTTCATAAGAAGTATTTTCAGCACGCAACTGGTCACAAGCATGGTAAATAAGGGTGAAACTGTTGAGCAAATCACGACTATAACTAACACTCCCTTCCCCTTCCTTGTTATTTTCTGCAGCAAGCAGCCTCTTCAATACCCGCTCGTGAAGGATATACTTGCGCAGTAAGTGAAACAGATATCCCACAAAGAACGCAAGCAGCAGAATATAGAATATATAAGCCCATACCGACTGATACCATGGTGGGAGAATATGCACAGGAATAGAGAAGCATTTATATTCCGTATCGAATACGTCTTTCTTATAGCGAACCTTAAAGACATAATCACCCGCAGGTACTTCGATATAAGAGGCTTCATTGATACTGCTGAATGAAGTCCATTGCTTGTCATACCCTTCCAACATAAAAGAATATTCCACCTCTTCCCCGGTCAAGTAATCGGGAACGGCAAAAGAAAGAGAGAATGAAATCGGTTCAGAAGAATTAAGAGAGTTAGAAAGGGTAGTAACATTAAAAGTTGTTGACGAAAAATGGATGGATCACATAGATAATATGGATGAATTAAAAGACGGTATCGGCTTACGTGCATATGGTCAAAATGATCCAGTAGTACAATATAGAATAGAAGGATTTGATATGTTTGACCAAATGGTATTAGACATAAAAACCGATGTAGTCAAATTTTTAATGCATGCAAGAAAAAGAGAAGGAGACATAAAAAGAGAAGAAACTGTTAAAATAACAGGAGAAGGATTACAAAATTCAGCAATTAATAATTTAGATGGAACAATGGCTCCAAAAACATCAACTCCACAAAACCAAACAGTTATAAATAATGAGCCAAAAATAGGAAGAAATGACCCATGTCCATGTGGAAGTGGGAAAAAGTACAAAAATTGTTGCGGTAAATAGTAGTAAAATCAAGGGTTTGCGAAAATTTGTGAAAACAAAAAAATCGTAAAACAAGGCAAATGTTTGCAATTTGTTTGCAAACAAAATAAAAAAAACATAGAAGCCGTGAAACCCTTATATATAAAGGAAATCTTTTGCAAACAATTTATGCAAACAAATAAAAGTCAGCATTCGTGCTGGCTTTTTCATTATAGAAAAAAATAATAAGATTTTATTATATTAAAAAAAAAGAGATGATGCTCTTGAGTTACCCCGGGAATATGTTTTAGAAAATAAAGATTTATATGATTCTGTGGTTTTTCATGTGAAAGAACAAATCGGTCTTGGAGTAGAAAAAAAGGATATTAAAATTGTTCATATTATGCATTACCCATTAGGGAAAAATTATACATTTTATTAAAAACGAAAAAGTTTAATGGAAAATTGGAAAACAAAATTCCGATGGAATATTCTGATATAAAATGGTTTGATTATAATCATTTACCTAAGAAACTACACAAAAAATTATTTAGAAGTTTTAAGGAAATAGAAGAGGGGGTATTTTACAGTGAGTATGTTAAAAAATAATTATTACCATAATATCAGAGAAGAAATTTTTGGTGCAACTGTTTTTGATTTGGTGAAAGGAAAAAGATATTATATTGAAAGTGAGAGAGGAAAGATGGATTTCAAAATATAAATTAGATGCTAAGGATTCATCGAGAATTAAGTATTGGCATAATCCAAATGGAGTATCAAAATGTTTAATTTCAGATGTGGATTGGGGATTTAATGGTGTATTACCAAATGAGTTGAATTTATTGTGTTTTGAAGAATTTATCAGTTTTTCAAATAGTTCAAAATATAAGGATTTAGATATTGAAAAAGATGATATTTATGATAGAATATTAATGATGAAAGGGTTAAGAAAATGAAAGTGGAAAAGGCAGGATGTATATTAATTAATAAAGAAAATAATAAGATAGGACTAATATATAGGCAAAAACAAAAAGATTATTCTTTTCCAAAGGGGCATAGAGAATCAGAGGAGTCTTTGATAGAATGTGCAATAAGAGAAAC
>OLIT01002225.1_pt1 | contig 14633 bp, 16 predicted proteins | sample 1601341 | NCBI WGS metagenome assembly OLIT01 (sample SAMEA2452121, study PRJEB22498) | human gut metagenome | biome: human feces; feature: human gut; material: feces | place: Australia | collected 2012
TCTATTTCAAAATTCATACCCATTATGCGATAATTTAGCAAATGTACCAACTGGTTAAATCAATGAATCAACTTATCTCTTTTGCTTAATATAGCCAAGCATATACAATTCTACTAATTCGTTAACATCCACAGAACCCTCCACTAAGGCTACATTTTCAGCACACCACGTTTCTATAAAACTTTTCTTTTTACAATAATTATACAAAACAGCATATGCTCGAGATAATCCCGCACTTTTTGCCAAATACTCAGAATGATATTTTACATCGGCAGTGTCTCCTATTTCTATTAATGATACTTTATTATAACATTCTGTTCCAATTGAATAACTGCCCGGAGAAAGATGAGTATTTAATAATCGATGTGCATCTTGATAGAAATTATCTTTAATCAAATTTCTTAATTGTTCAACCGTTCCGTCTCTTTTGAAGGGACAAAAAAGCCTTAATGCAAGAACACAAGCTACCAAAGATGCTCGATCAGCATCTTCTGTTTCTAAAATGATTTTTTCATTACTTCGATGTATTTCCTTTATTTTTATTTGCTTTTCACTATAGTCAGCCTCCACATAGTCTTCCGGAAATGTTGAATTTGAAGACATAATAATTATTATTTCATTTTTTTCATTAATTGTACATATGTCTGTAGGTAAAATATTATTTAATACTTGCATCAATTATAATTTCTCCTTTTTTGACTTGTTCAGTAATATCCTTCAAGATATCAGCATCCAACAACTCTTGAATAGTATACCGATTTCCATCTGGCTTATATGCTAAAAACTGTTTTCCCCCACCATCAAAATCAAACCATGGAGCTATGTCTCCTGTCAGAAATTCTGTATCGTCTAATAATTCATAATACTTTATTGGAGTACTAGTTATGCTAGGATCACTAAATGGTGCCAATGAACGTTTCTCGAAAGGATCTGTAGTTGTTCCCAAAAACTCACCTGAGCTTTCCCCTATTCTCATAAATCGAGTTCCTTCTCTCAGAGTTTCATAATTAATTGATTCGGGTACAAATCCATCATAATTTGGCCAATTTACTTTTCCGGTTGCTTGATAAAAATATAAATCATTTTGATAAATATTTTTATATTTTAAATATAATTCATCTGTTGGTGGATATGCCCATCCCTGTATTCTTAATCTATCTGCACTACTTAATGTATCCCTAGAAGTCCATTCAACATTTTCGGCTCCAAACATCTCTTTATAAGCCTCGTAATGTTCCTCTCCCGATAAGCAGTATCGATTACTATTTGTAGATACACCCTTTCCCCCACTCTCTTTTTTCGGAGGCAATACCACCTCTAGTTCCTCTCTTGGAGAACAAGCAACCTCTCTTCCTCTCGCTCGCAGGATCTCTTCGCACTCATCGCCCTTAATTCCCATCGTTTCAATCCGGCTGATTGTTTTCTTCTCGCTATCCGTGAAGTGCTCTATTGATCCTTCCTTCTGGTAACGCATATACAGTTCCAGATCGTCCGTAGGAACTTCTTTTCCCAGCTTCGCAATATCTATTTCCGAAGCATCCAGCTTTTCAAGTGAAGTGATCTCCTCCAGTGAACATTCCCGTACTACCCCTGTTTGGGGATTACGAAATACCAGATTCATTCCGGCTGTTGATACAATACATCCGGTTGCCGCTCCCAGCATCCATGCAATCTGTGGGGAACCGGCATACCTCTGTAGAGTCTGAAGATCCTGTGTCATCTTTTCAATCTTGTCTGCCTGAAATTGATAACTACATGGTTCCACAGAAACACTCGCCAACTTAGCGTTGCATGAATAGAGTTCTAATAGAAAATGCTGGCAAAATTATAGTACGGAACTTTCAATTTTTACCAGCATACTTGAAGTTACAGAATGTTGTTATTACACATTTTTCTTTTCCCGATAACAAATTTGTTACATAATTTAACACTATAAATCAATATCCAAGCATTTTCCTTCAATATTTTCAGTGAAAATATTTTCTTCCTCTGTTGTTACTTTTTTCAATTTAAAGAGCTGAACTTTTGACAATGGTACTTTAAATTCAATTTCTCCTCTTTGATATTCTCCTGTTAATATTGAATCATATAATCTTTTTATAAAAGAAGACCATTTGGGTAAATTAATATTATCAGATTTGTCTTCTAAATAACTTAATCCATCAGCCCTATAAAAAATTAATAATGCTATACTTAAATCACATTTTTCATTATCTAACACTGTTTGTGGAATATCAAAACCATGATCCCAGTTATAATTATAAGCATAGACATATAAAATTTCTTGATCTTCCGTTTGAGAAATAATTCTTTTTACTTCATCGGTATCAGCATCGTACAATAATGCTTTTACATTTACAATTTTATTTTCGTCCATTTATTGAATCCTCTCTAAGCTACGTTGCCACAAATCTACAGTTGCACCTTGATTAGGATATAACGGCAATCCACTCTGCTGTAAATATTTTAGATTTTGTTGCAAATCATATTTTTCCGACAAGACGGCCCCTTCATGGCTACAAGTCCTTGTCCAAAGGTAAGCATATTGAATTCTCCCAACGTCAGATAGTTGCGGATACACTAACCAAATTTACAATGTTAATTCTCCGTTTTCAAACTTTTCAAGAATCTTTTTACGTTCCGCAATATCTTCGGATTTGAATTTCTTACGCAAACTTGTTACATCATTTGATTCTTTAATGCTACTTCTGTCTTTAATTATCCCTTTATTATATAAAATTCCCATAACAGCAGTACTCCTGTTAACCTTATTACTATTATTAATATAAATGTCTACAAGAATGTTATATAATCGTTGACAAGGCTTACAATATGACAAAATTGAAACAAATGATATGGTTTCCGGAGATGCATCAATATTTCTTTTAATCAAATCCAAGTACTTTTCATCTCCCGTAACCTCATACAATATTTTTCCAATTTCAACACTTGCTTCACTTGGTATTTGTAATAAATAAGGGCTTTCTTTTAAAGCCTTGATACCATCATATTTTTTTATCTTAGGAAAAAATTGTGCTAATTCTATTTCTTTTTTATTAAAAAAAGCATCCCAAATAATATCTTCTACTTCTTCTCTCTCCCAATCGTATATTTCTTCCATCACTCTTGGATAATATCCATCCCTTTTTTCTGACCCATTTGCATTCAATTGTTTTATTAAACAATCATAAGCTTTACTATTTTGCATCTATAATTACCTCTTGAATAATAAGATCATTTTTATTTGACCACCTGGAGTTTGCTCCATTATAGTTCAGCCAATAGATACCTTTACACATCTTCACCATATACACCATTATTCTAATAATGCAAAATTGTACCATACATTTCATCATCAATATATTGACACAACTCCGCTTCATCCTCTTTAATTAATTGCATATCAATCTCTCCGATTCAGGCAAAAATTTATATGTATATTTGCTTTGATAGCCTTTGCTATATTATCATCTTACCAATAAAGCATCTTTCTTCTAATGAAAACATCATTGCATCACCTCTAATCATAAATTATCATTCCAATTTTTCCTACCAGCTGTGATATTAATTCAATGTGTTCTCTAATTTTTACTTTTTTCAGATTTTGAACCTTTTCGCTACCTCCTAATCCCAATAATGGCACATAACCAAAGCACTCATCCTGCTCCAGTTTACCTAATTTATTTACTGCTTCTATATACTGGGGTATCTGAAAATACTTTTCTAAAAAATAATCATCTCCAAGGTTTTGTATAAAACGTTTAAAATTTTTTGCGAGCATGACAAAATTACCATTTTTGTACTTCACCATACCAATATATTGGCCTTCTTCAAATGTTACTATATCCCCAAAAGCCGTCACTAGTATCGGAATCGAAATATTTCCTCTAAAATATGTTTCCTTAAGCAGTTCCTGATAATCTTCTGGATTTACTACTTTTAGATATCCTCCCATCAATCTTGCCAATCCATTATCTTCCCATATTTTTATTAATTCATCAGGTAATATTGTTTTATATCTTTGAAGTAATTCCTGTTTTATATCTTGACCTTTTTCAATTTGCAACATATTAGTCTCCTTTATATACTAGCTTTACATTAATATATGTTGAGTTTTTCTCTGCTTCAGACATACTCTCTGCCATTTTTTTATTTGTGCATCAACATCATCAATTCTGTAACGCCACTGTGAACCGATTGAAGAGTTAACACCTTTATCTCCAACACCACCGACATTACTTGCATAACCACCAGCCACTTGATCTGGATTGTGCAAAGCTGCCTGCGTATCCAACCATTTTTCAGCCTGTTCTTCTGCTTCTTTTAAAGATAATCCTACATCCTGTAATTCGTCTACTTTATCTACAAATGCCTTTTCTCTCGCTGCCTGCTGTGCCGCATTGCTTTCTATTGCACGTCCTTGTTCAATGTACTTTTGACGATTATCGAGATATTCCCGAACTGTCAATTCATTCATACCCTTTTGCTGATCTGCTAATTGTCGGGCAAACTCAGCTTCATCAAATTTTGAATTATAATTAAATTCAACCTCTATTTCGTCAATTCTTTTAATCTCATCAAGTACATCTTCACCACTCTCAAGAGCCTCACGCATCGTAGCATCATAATTTGCAAAAATACTTCTTAACTTATTCTGTGTTGCTGCCATTATCCCATCAAGGATTTCTCCTATGACAACACCTGTTACAAAATCTGCCACCATCTGTCCTGGATCAAAAGCATATGCCCACTTCTCATCCCATGACATACTGTCATCAAAGACTGCATACGCAAGTCTTTCACCTGCTGATACCGCCGTATCTACAACACCTTCAGTCAAACGATGTGCTCCCGGAAATTTTGCTCCAAATGCCCCCGTTATAAAACCGCTGGCAGCTGATATTCCTACATCCCGAAAAGCTTCTTTCGCACTTCGGACATTTCCGGTTGCTATCTCCTCTCCTGCTTTCATCGCTGTCGTAGATAATGCACCAATACCCGCACCTATAAACGCCCCGGCTAAAATACTTCCAGCTCCAAGCGTTGCTATACTAATTGCGGCACCAATGGCACATACTGCAACTACTCCAAGACCGATTGCAAGGTTTCTCGTAAATCCATCCCAGTCAAATTCACCCTCCTTAGGTGCATCATCATAGGGCGGATACCCAGTATACTTACTGGCTGATATTCCTGCCAGCCTGCCCAGCATATCCACACTGCCATTCACACAAAGACTGGATGCCCCTTCTGCATACAGTGCCATGATATCCGACATTCCCTGACTACAATTACTGCAATAGAAAATTAACCAGAATTTTTAGCAGTAATTAAATTCAGGGGTTACTTCAAACGGTATATTTACATTTTCTAATTCACATATTGCTTTTTTTATATCTACAGCTTTTGCTTTTAATATACAAATACCTTCTTTTTCAAGCATTTGTTTAGCCACAATATAATTAACTCCTGCTATTTTGGAAATTACCTTGATTTTATCTTTATCAATATTCGTAATACTTTTTGTACATATACTATATTCTGTCATATCTTGATGTATTTTATCAATATATGTTGTTAATGTTCCCCACCCACAAACCGGACATGACCATCCTTGTACTGAATTCTCACAAACATGAATCATATTTGTTTTACATTTTTCACATAGCATTTTATTGGCTTCCTCCTGGTATAAATAATTTAAATATGCCCAATTCGCTCATATTAGGACCTTTTTGATTTGTCATTCCTGCCACAAAATAATTTCCATCTTGTGTCGCCCATAAATAATTTGTTGGTGCGTAAACCTCCACATTAAGTTGATTTGCTAAGTTTTGTGCAAATCCATCATCCAGAGCACCTGTATTGCAAGATAATAATCTAATTCCTTGACCATTATATCCATCTGCATTTTGAATTAATCTTGCCGCGGTTCTATGATCAACAATCATATGTTGACCATTATGAGTGATTTGTATTCCATTGGGAGTACCATGTGCTATAATATCATAATATCCATTGGCATCAACATCTGCTCGTTTCTGAATATACCTAAAAAAACTATCATCAGAATCCATAAATGTAGCATCTCCAACAGAATATGAACCACCCTTATTCCAAGGCAACTTCTCCCTTACCGCCGAAACACCTTTAAACGCAAAGTGCATTGCCACACCAGTAATAAAGTCTACTCCCATCTGTTTCAGGTCAAACACATACGCTAACTTTTCCTCCGTAGACATATCCGGATTCAAAAGGGCATACATTCCTCTGGTCAATATGCCACTTCCTACATCTATTAGCCCTTCTCCAAACCACTTCATTGCCGGAAATGCTGCGCCGATTGCTCCGGTAATCGCTCCGGTAATCATTGAAATTACCATATCTTTTGTGGCTTCTCCAAGACTTCGCACATTTCCACTGGAATAATCGCTTACTGCCCCGGCTACTGATGCTGAAATTGCCCCCATTCCTGCACCAAATAGTGCTCCTGCAGCAACAGTTCCTATTCCCGGCAAAAATACAGCCAAAGCTATGCAGGCGGCTCCTACCGCAAGACCCATTACAAGATTTCTTGCAAATCCGCCCCAGTCAAATTCACCCTTCTGAGGTGCATCCTCATATGGATCATACCCCTGATATACCGTTCCCGCCAGACTTGTCCTCCTGCCAAGCATATCCACACTGCCATTTACGCAAAAACTGGATGCCCCTTCTGAATACAGTGCCATGATGTCCGACATTCCCTGCATGGCAATCCTGGTCATACTCTCCAACCGGATTCCCTCTTTTGCCATCAGAACCAGTCCGCCATTACTTTCTATGGTGGTTCCTGTTTCATCCTCAAACGTAATCTTTCCTGTCTCCCCGCCATCTAATCCCATGCTCTGCGGATACAGGTCCATTCCTTTGCCATGCTCTGACCGGAAACTTTTCTTCTCTGGACTTCCCGTTCCTTCACAGGTGCTTCCATTGGTACGGATGCACCCTGTCGCTATTCCCTGTGCCTCATCTCCATTTCCTATATATAATGCGGTTTTTGTTCCCTTCTGCGGCATACAGTACATCAGGTTTCCTGTCGCCGGAGCAAATCCATAACTGTTTCCACCTGCCGCACTTTTATCAATATCAAATGCTACTTCTACCTGCTCCCCCTGCGTTCCGACAATGAATCCGACAAATGACATCCCCGTATAGTCCGGGTTATCCTCCCATGGAACCCACGTATAACTGTTTCCCGCAAGGCGGTATGTAAAGATGACCTCCCCTCCTGCCAGTTCTGTTTTTTTCCGAGAAACAAGCAGCTCCCTTCCTTCATATGTTACTCTGTCCCCCAGCGACAGGCTTGTCCTCGTAACAACATCATAGCAAATGAAATCTTCCCTATCAACAAGGCATTTTCCACTGACTGCATAATATCTCCCATCAAAACAGAGATCACAGGAAATGATTTCTCCCAATTCCCTTTTTTCACCTTCCGGCAATCCAAGGTAAAAGCGGGGATAATAATAGCTGGTATCCGGCACTAATGGAAGCCCAAGCTGGAACGCCATTCTTTTCAGAAATCTCCAGTCCGTTTCCTGATACTGTATCAGTATTCCCAGCTACTGTAAACACTGCCGGAAACTAGGCGGCTCGTCTCCTGCCCCAGCGCATTGTACTCCATCGCAGCTTCCCACGGTCGTTCCTTATCCATGTACGCTATAACTTGTGCTGCCTGTCCCATTTCATTTCGGCGGGTAAGAATGCTCGCACCAAAACTGCTCGTTGTCTCAATTCTTTCTCCCATTTCGTCATACCGGCTGGAAATCCAATGCGCATCCTGCCACTCTTTTACCACTCTGCCCAAAGAATCCCGTTCCAGCTTTATCCTTGTATCAGAATTTTCCGCCCCGATATTTGATAAATTCCACAAACCCTTGATTATATGAAGAGATTCCATTTCTTTATAAATCGCACCCCACTACCATTTCAGGTGCATTGTACAAAAAATACTCCAACATCATTTGCTTTTTCCTCTTTACTCAAAAATAGATACCCTATTGCATCATCTAAATAGAAGATATCTTGAAATTCTTCTGGAAAATCTCCTCCATATATCTGCATGCAAAATTGATAGGAGGCAAGTTCTAACTTTTCTTCTTGTAAAAATACAGGATTTGCACCAAAAAGAGAGCCATTATAATCATCAAATTCATTCATTTCTTTATCAATTACTATTTCTCTTGCTGAAATCAAAAAATCCGCATCATTTCTTGGAGAAGCAACAGAATGTAAAATTACTTTTGTATATCCGTTTTTTATATTCTGAAGTTCTTCTATATCACCGTTATAAACGATCGAGTCCAAAAAATAATCTTCTCTATTATAAGTAGTAAATACAGAAATAACCTGATCCTTCGGATAATTAAATTGAAGAGTTGAATTTAAAAAATTTGTAGGTATATTAAAAATAAAAACCATTTTTTCTCCATTAGGATTAGTAGGCCACTCTACATCAGGAGGTAAAAAACTTTTTCCTCCAATACGCAAAATATTCAATTCATTATCTACCTTTTCAAATCTTACTAAGTTTGACATTGCATTTATTCTCCTTTCATTATCCTAGACACTCTAATTTACCATTACTGACAGTCACCCAAGACTCGCTACTGGCGGTTGGTTAGACCTTACCAGACAGGCATTCCACCTGTTAGACTACTCGCCCTTTTCTGGGCGCACAATTCCGATTTTTCTAATTCCCAAAACTGTAATTTCATAAACGCATTTGCTTCTTAAACTCAAACATTCCCTCATTGCCATCACCGACAAAATCATCCGGTGTATCCGGCATAGGATGGTTTTCATTAAAAAATTCTGTAATATAAAAGCCGCAGACATTCACATAAAAATGAATGTTGCGCTTATCATTTGTTAACTGTGCCTGAATCCATCTAAGAATACTCCGCATTTTAAGCCGCTTCTTAATTGTAAGCACCTTTGTGTCGTTCAATTTCGTGTTCTCAAAATAAAAACAGCTCCAAATACATTTGAATACATTATTACAAATCTTCCGTTTTCATTTGATATAAACGATATTAAAACCTGCTATCGCTTACGCTGGGGCATTGAAACTTCTTTTCGTTATTTAAAGCATGTTAATGGACTTCTTTACCTGCACAGCAAAAAGCCTGATTTTTTAAAGCAGGAAATTTATGGCAATCTCATTCTCTATAATTTCGGCATTTTTCTTGCCAATGAAGCTGCCCTTGAAAAGCAAAAACAGCAGCTTGAAATAGAACAGCAACACCAATCTCAAAATAAGTACCATTATCAGGTTGATTTTTCTTCTGCTTTAAGAATTGCAAGAAAATATTTTTGGCGTGATTCAAGAACAGAAAAAGATATCATTCACCTGATGATTAAATACGTTCATGCTGTAAAGGAAGAACTGCGCCAATTTTCACGCCCTTTACGCGGTATTGGTGCAGTTCACTTTGCTTTTCGATAAGCCTTTTTAACCGAATATCCTCTATGTTGCGGACTATTTTTATTCTTTTAATCCGTTTATTTCGTATACTCTTTTTTTGCTGCTTTGCCTCATAAATAGCTTTTTTGGTACTTTTGAAAAAACTCAATTACAAATCGAACATTTTCTCGAACATCTAGCTAAATGGCATTGCTTTTTTCCTCGGTCTGGCACCCGGTACGTCCAGTATCATTGGCACCCGGTATCATTGAGGTCACCAACAACAAATTTGCTCTTCATAATAATTTTGTCAATTGATTTTTTTATTCTCTGCATTTCAACTTGAATGGCACTAATTGAACTGAACCTTGACACAAATAATGCTGAAGAGTCTTTGTCATATTCGCTGAATGTTGATGAGTAAGAACCACCTACAATCCAAGATGATAACCCTTCACTATATATAGTCCCTGCCAATTTTGCAAATTCCTCAACATATTCCTTATCAATCAATTTAATCTGTTCTTCCGAATCTTTAAAACCACCTAAATCCAAAAAAATTTTTTCGGCTGAATCATATTTCATTTCGTATTTTAATGATATTGCATTATTATACATTTCGTCTTGTTTCTTATAGTTAAAAATTTTATATCCAACCACCAATGAAGGAAGAAGAATTATTAATATTAAAACTACAATAAAAATTTTTGCTTTAGTAAATGAAGAAAACTTACCTATGTTATTATCAGTTGATTTTTGGTTCATTATATTTATTACCTTTCTTGTTAATAATAACAGTATATCATAACATTTTACTAAATTCAACTATTTTTTCTGTTTTAGTGTAATCTTTTTCACCAATACAGAAATACTAATTGTTATACTAATAGTGAAAGTAGGTGGTACAGTTGGTGAATATGGGTGAAAAATTGAAAACATTAAGACTTAATAGAAATCTAAAACAAAAACAAATTGCAGACAGAATAGGACTTGCTATTAGTGCAATATCTTCTTACGAATCCGGTATGCGTTATCCATCATATGAGATTCTTATCAAGCTTGCTCGTATATTTCATGTATCAGCTGATTATTTACTCGGAATGACTGATACTCGTAGTATTGACGTTAGTTGTTTAGATGATGAATCAATTAAATGTATATCACAATTAGTTGATATTCTTAAAGGAAAAACATCTAAATAATAATTTGATATTTCTCACATATTAAAGATTGAGTTTGTTCCAATCAAGAAATAAATTCGATTTTTATTTATATACTATTGTTTATTATTAAAATTCTTCACTTAGACTTATTCTTAATAACTTAATTATAAAGATGTACAAAAAAACAAACTACATAAAGTAGTTTGTTTTGTGGTGGACCATCTAGGACTCGAACCTAGGACCGTCCGGTTATGAGCCGGATGCTCTAACCAACTGAGCTAATGGTCCATAATATTAAATAGATTAAACAGCCTTTACAAGAAAGGCTGTTTAAAATGTTGGTGACCCGTGCGGGAATCGAACCCGCGTTACCGCCGTGAAAGGGCGGTGTCTTAACCACTTGACTAACGGGCCATGATGGGCCGGGGAAGGGAATTTCACCCTTTGGCGGGTAGGAGTAATAGCACCCCGCCACACTCAATGTCTGCCCCGGCATATATTGTGAAACGGCGGGGGTTATTCGCCCCCACCATTATCACCTTGGTTTGGGTTGCCGGTCTGGAAGGCCCCGGCGTATTCCTGCGCCTGTGCCATAGCTTCTTCCTTTTCCTTCTGCAACCGGGCCAATTCCACTTCAACATCCGTAACCCACGGGTGCTGTTCCACAATGGTTTCCGTGGACAGAATACCAACGGACTTGGAACAGTTTTCAATGGATTCCGTTTCATTGATCAGAATGTCACGGTTGAACACGATCTGAAGTTCAGCGCCTTCATAATCGCCCAAGCCCCGGTTGCTGAAATCCTGATTGATGAACCACAACAGTTCTTCAAAGGCCGCTTGGAACTCGGTTTCCATGCCGTTTGCGTCAAGGTCAATGTCAGAATACATGGATTGAATGTTCATTTGATTGGGGTTGCCACTCAAACGATCATCCTTGGCATCGTAACCACGGGCATTTTCAATCAAGGACTTCTTCAGAAGTTCCAAAATGCCCTTGTAGTTCTCTGCATTGATTTCAACCTGAAGGGTTTCAACCCCGCCATCTTCACGAACCTTCACGGCTCCATAAGTGGAAAGGTTGTGGCGGAACTCACCAAGGTTTTCACCGTCATAGTTCTTCAGAACCAGAATGGTGTTCCGTGCGTCCTCTTGCATATTGTTTTCAAAGTCGGAAATCATGGTGTTGATTCCGTCCTGAAGGGTTTTCACACGGCGAATCAGGGGGATTTCCTGTTTGTTATACTTGAACGGAATCAGGGGAATCCGTTCCCAATTCAATTCGGTGGGTTCCTTGCCTTCTTCCTCAATGGTGAAGTAGCTTTCATGTTCCCCGGCTTCCACATCAGGCTTCAGATCAGTTCCATCATAGATATACCGATAAAGGCCATCAGCCTTGAACAGTTCAACCCGTTCAATGGTTTTCTTGGTATATCCATCCCACACTTCCTGCGGATAAAGGCGGATAGCGGAATCAAGGATGGTATGATCATCGTCAGCCCAAAACGGAAGAACTTCATAGGCCGGGAAATGCTTGAAGGCCAGATTGCCCTTTTTGTCATAGAACGGGAACAACCAGCCAAGGCCACCATTCAAGGCATCTTCACAGACATACTTCAGAAGCCGGTGGAACCGCTTATTGAACACATTGTTCAAAGCATCCGCATAGGCTTTGTTCTGACAGTTCACCGTGAAGGGCTTGCCCACAAGGTAGTTGGTTTTCTGATCCACCATCAGGGCATATTGGTTATCAATCAGGCGGTTGTTCGGAAGGTTCGTCACCACCTGAAGTTGACCGTTTTCACCAATGATTGTGCGCTGACGCTGAAGAATGTCATGCTGTCCTTCATAGTACAGATCACCCATAACCTGATCCTTGCGGCGCTGACTATTCTTCCATTCCTTGATTTCAGCGGCGAAGAACTGATTTTCAGTCATGCCGGTTCGCCCACCCTGAAGGATCAGGCGGTTGATACGCTCCATAGCGTTATCCAGAAACATATTCAATCACCCTTTCCTTTTACCATCGGGGGGGGGGCAAAACCCACCGGCCTGTTTCGGGTTTTCTCTAAAACCAAAGACTGATTGGGAAGTTCCACTTCAATCTTCAAGGTTTTATATGGAAGGCGTTCAGCCCATTGTTCAATCTTGTTCAGAATGTACTTCTGTTCAAACACGGGCTTTCACCGCCTTTCTTCATTGCTTAATAATTGCAATCCCCCGGAAACACACGATTTCCGGGGGATTTTGTTACTATCATGTTGTTAGTCGAAGCTGAACACCGGGCCACCGCCCACCTTTTCAGCAATACCGGTGGTTGCGTCCGGTGCATCGTCATGGGCGTTTTTGCCTTCTTTCTGGTAACGGTTCATGGCTTCATAGTAGTCAGGCCAACGGTCTTTCCAGTTCACCGGGAAATAAAGATGGTTCATGATCCATGTGCTGTTTGAAAGAATACGGGCAATCTTGTTTTCAGATTGGTGGAAAGGTCGCATAATGCACCGGGTAGATTGATACCTTTCCCGAAGTTCCCGTTCAACATTTCGGCTGAATCCTCTGCCGCCGTTATTGCTTTCAATATCAGCCACATTCACCTTACCATCATAAAGCATTTTGGCCGTAGCCGGTTCGGTGATCTCCATGCCTTCCTTGGTATAAAGCACATCCAGAACATAGGCTTCACCGTTATATACACCGTAGTTGATACTGCAAAGGTAATCATCACCGGTGTCTGCTGTATCGGTGTAGTTCTGAATTTTACTGAACACCAGCTTCCCATTGGCATCTTTGGGAAGTTCGGAATAGGTTTTGAAACTGGTATAAAGCCGCCCTTTAATATCAATGGGCTGTTGCTGGTAGTTGGCGGAAGCAATGTCCAAGCCCATCAGTTGGGTTTTTTCTTCATAGCTTTCTTTGGACAGGATTTCCGGGCAAAGCATAGAACCATCATCCTGAACCGCTTTGTAAATAACGGTTTTCGCCGGTTGGCCTTTGCTCTTGTAGTGGTCAATAATTCTACCGGCCAGATCAAGGCTATGCCAACGGGTCATAACGATGATGATTTTCCCGCCTTCTTCCAGTCGGGAAAGCATTGTATCTGTGAACCATGTCCAATGCTGTTCAAGGGTGTTGGCGTTGTTCGCTTCCATTGCTGATTTGATCAGATCGTCAATAATCATGATAGAAGCGCCAAAGCCTGTGGCCGTACCTGTAGGGGAAGTTGCCAAATAGTTGTTGTAACCTGTGGTAAGGCTCCACATATTCATAGCACCATCACCCCGTTTGATCTCAACGCCGGGGAAAATGTCACTATAAACAATTTTGTTTTTATCGGCTTTGACTTCAGAAATGGTGTTTCTGACACCCTTTGAAAAGGTGGTGGAAAGTGTTTCGTTGTAAGAACCGGTCATGATTTTTTCGGCCTGATTCTTGCCCAAAACCCATTCAACAAAACAACCGATGGTTCTTGATTTACCGTGCCGGGGCGGAAGGTTGACCACAAGAACCTTATCATCAGAAAAATAGAAATCCTGAAGCTGTTCACAGAAGTCAACTAAAAAGGCCCGATCTTCTTTGTAAAAGTCAGGGGCCTTCACTTGGCAATAATAGAAGAACTCACGCCTTGCCAATTCGCATTTGGCCCCTTGTACAATGACGGGATCAATCATGGTTTATCAACTTCTTCAAATCCTCGGTGGACAGATCAGCAAAAGGATTGTTGGTGTTCAAGGTGCCTTCAATACCAACATCCCGCTTATCTCTCCAAGTGTCAGGCTTCCGGTTCTTCAACCAGAAGATTTGGGCCGTGGTGTCAGGCTGAACTTCCTTGGTCACAGTCTTTGTCACTTCCATGTGGGAACCAGTTTTCAAGCCGGTGTGTGGGTCATAATCGTCAACCCGTTCTTGGGTAGTTTCGATGTAAGTATATCCCAAGGCCCTTTTCAGCAAAGCATTTTCAACCTGAATGTCAACAATGTCTTTACCCCTTTTTAGGGCCTCCGAAATCTCCGAATATTTACCCT
>OLIT01002228.1_pt1 | contig 14626 bp, 20 predicted proteins | sample 1601341 | NCBI WGS metagenome assembly OLIT01 (sample SAMEA2452121, study PRJEB22498) | human gut metagenome | biome: human feces; feature: human gut; material: feces | place: Australia | collected 2012
GCCGCAGCCGTTCGGCGGCATCGGACAGGCTGTGCGCCGTGGCGGCCACGCCGACCGTCCAGAGCGTCAGCGCCGTGAGCGCCGCGGCGAACGCGATGCGCGGGACGCCGCGCAGCCTGGGTTTCCGTGGTATCTTCTGCATGATCGTCACCTCGGGACAAACCTATGCGACCGGCGGGACGGATATTCCAGGCAAAAATATTTCGGAAAAGCGCGGGAAGGGCTTGACTTTGCGCTCTTTTTTTGTATAATAGTAGAGCTTATGGTTTCACCATAGGTATATCCTTGCTCACACGAAGGACGTGTGGGCCATCAGTCCAAAAGGAGGTGCAAGAAATTGGCTAAGATTTCCGCTAACTATGAGGTCGTTTTCATCATCGACCCCGCACAGGGTGAGGAAGGCGTTGCCGCGCTGACCGAGAAGTTCAAGACTCTGGTGGAGCAGAACAGCTCCGCGATGGAAGTGGAGGAGTGGGGCAAGCGCAAGCTCGCTTACGCGATCAACTACATTACCGAAGGCTACTATGTGTTGATCTCCTTCACCAGCGCGCCCGAGTTTCCCAAGGAGCTGGACCGTATCCTTCGCATTACCGACGGCGTCATCCGTTCCATGATCGTCTGCAAGGACGAATAAGGAGGAAAGAATATGTCACTCAATCGTGTCGTTATCATGGGCCGTCTGACCCGTGACCCCGAGCTGCGCCGCACGCAGACCGGGACGGCCGTGACGTCCTTCTCCCTCGCCGTGGACCGCGACTTCAAGAGCCGCGAGAGCGGCGAAAAGGCAACGGATTTCATTGATGTCGTTGCCTGGCGCCAGACCGCCGAGTTTGTCTGCCAGTACTTCGCCAAGGGCCGCATGGCCGTGGTCGAGGGCCGGCTGCAGATCCGCGACTGGAAAGATAAGGACGGCAACAACCGCCGCAGCGCGGAAGTGGTTGCCGACAACGTATATTTCGGCGACAGCAAGCGCGACGGAGCCTCCGGCGGCGATTATGCGCCCCCGGCCTACGGCTCTCCCGCTTCCACCTACTCCGCCCCCGCGGGCGGCGGCTTCGCCGAGATCGAAGAGGACGGGGAGCTCCCGTTCTGACAAAATCTATAAAGGAGGATACTTCCATGGCTATGGAACGCGAAAACAAGGCCCCTCGCGCCGGTGCTCCTGCGAACCGCAAGCGCCGCAAGGTCTGCCAGTTCTGCGTTGACAAGTGCGAATATATCGACTACAAGGATGCCGCCAAGCTGCGCCGCTTCATTTCCGAGTGCTCCAAGATCCTGCCCCGCAGGACCACCGGCACCTGTGCCATGCATCAGCGTCAGCTGACCGAGGCGATCAAGCGCGCCCGTCAGATCGCTCTGCTGCCCTTCGTCACCGAATAACTGCAAACGAAAAAGAGACACGCGGTGCGTGTCTCTTTTTTTGCCCGGAGCAGGCGCTGGGCGGCGAGAGATCTGCCTTAGCGACGGCAGGACGGACGGCGCAGCTGCGCCGCGCAAGTGTTCTGCGGAGCAAAAGCTTGGCGGAGGGGCGATTCATTTGCCCCGGGCATTTTAATACCGGGGGGTGGGGGTGCCGACGACGGCGGCGAAACCCGGACACCCTGCTTAAAAGGCACAATAAACGCCATGATTACCAATGCATACCACAGTATTTGACTTGCATCTGACTTGCACGCTTACTCATTTTCCGCTTTTGAGTTGCCCGACAGATAGGCGTCCAGCTTATCCACAGACTTCCTCTTGTGAATGGCATCGAGGTGTGTGTAGATCCGTAATGTCGTGGACACGTCAGCATGGCCCATCTGAGCACATGCCTGCACCACATCCACACCGGCCAGATAGAGCAGCGTGCAGAAGGTGTGCCGAAGCCAGTGCATCGTGATGGGCGGAATCGTCATGTCAAAGACCTTTGGACCTGGCTTGCTGGATCTCATGCGCTCCAAATCTGCCGGCGTCCTGGTGGCGTATTTGATATTCAGCTCCCGCATATAGGAGCGCCACAGCTTCGCCCACGCAGTTGCAGTCATGACCTCGCCTTTGGCGCTGTGGATCACAAGCAGGCCGTCTCTCGGCATAGCGGCCATATAGTCAGCCAGCCGCTGCGGAATATCCACCGTCCGCATACCGGCATCTGATTTGGTAACGTGCCGGAGCGTAGGCGTACCGTTGGAATCATATTCGATCGTCTTATTGACGGTGATCGTCCGTGCCTTCAGATCCACGTCATTCCATGTCAGCGCGGCCAGCTCCCCGCGGCGCAGGCCCGAGAGCATCATAATGACCGCTACAGGCTGCGCACGGTGAGGCGTGTTCCATATCCATTGTTGTTCCTCGGCGGTCAGAGCGCGGCGCTGCTCCGCTTTTCGGCCAACGGCGGCAAGCTCTACCTGCTCGACCGGATTCGTTGGAATGACACGGCCTACGGCCCGACGCATGATCTGTCTCATGGCCGAGCGATACAGATCTACAGTGCGCTGAGCGAGCCCCTGATCGGACAATGCGATCAATACCCGCTCCACATCGTCGGCACGCACCTGACCGATCTCATAGCCTGGCAGCTCCTCTTTCCAGAGCTTTACTGCTCTACGGTAGTTGTCCATCTGTCGGCAGGTGATCTGTTCCTTCTCCTTCAGGCGGAGCCAATCATCCGCCCATGTGGCAAAGCTGTCACGTTGGGAGAGAACGTCAAGGCCCTGCCCGAGCTGGAGCCTGACCGAGGTTTCCTTCTCCTTCAGCTCTGCCGGCGTCTTTGCATAGACGCTCTTATATTTGCGCTTACCGTTTTCATCGCGGCCCAAATAGATCTGAGAGCAATAGCGCCCATCGGCGCGCTTCTTTGCTCTGGCCATGTTCTCACCCCTTGCCTTTTGTCAAATTCTATGCTATTTTGTCTTTGGCGCTGCCGAACTGCAGCGGTCAGCCCTCGACAGGGGGCAGCTTCTTTGCCCTCTGATCTTGCGAGAGCTTGCGAGAGGAGGGCTGCCCAATGGTTACATACTCGGACCTGTTCCAGTTTTGTATTCTCATCGTTGGTATTTGCGGCCTGTTTATTCAGGTATACAAAAAGAAGTGACCGCCGGCACCCTGACAAGTACGGCGATCACTTCAAAGCACTTTTAAGGGGCTGACCGTTCCGGCAGCGCCCTTTTTGTACTTTTCAGTATAGCCGTCCAAGTTCATTTTGTCAATGCTCTGCACGTTGGTGCAGGGCTTTATTTTTTGCCCTCTGTGGGAGATCCTGAGCCGTTTATGGGCGTTTCCGCAGGGAGGGAGGTATCTTCTGTCCCCTTGGCGGCATCTTGCGCGTCAGAACGCTGGTATCTGGGAATCTCGGTCAGTTCTGATACGCGCTTGACGGCTTCGGTCTGACCGGAAGGGTTGAGGGAAGAAAAGGCAGTGATAAGCTGACCCTCTTCTTCAGAAAAGCTATAGCCAACTTTTTTATGCTTTTCATGGACAAGAGCATCGATAATATCGCTACCTTCTTCTGCAAACTCAAAGCCCGCATCAAACCATTCGTTTCCAATTTCATTTGCCAACACATAGAAATCAATCCTAAGGGCTGCGGCAATAGTTTTAAGTTGCGATACTGACGGCTCTATAACGCCCGTTTCATACTTCGATAATGTTGCTCGATTTATTCCCAATACTTCAGCAAGTTGCTCTTGGGTTACGCCCGCTGCTTTTCGTGCGTTTCGAATTGCCTGAAAATTCATGTTACACACTCCTATCTTGCTAAAATGTAACTCACAGGCACAAAAATGTCAAGAACTTTTAATAATGTTCTTGACAAGCACGAAATGGTGTGTTACTATGTGCCCACAAGGCACATTTGCTGTATTGGAGGTGAACAACGAATGAAGATCAGCGTACTAAAAATCGAAACTCTGCTTGCGGAAAAAAGTATGACGAAAGCAGATCTCGCAAACCGCTGCGGAATTTCGCGGCAGAATGTCAGTACCCTTATCCGGCGCGGGACCTGTGAACCGAGGACGGCTGGTAAGCTGGCCTCTGGACTTGGTGTTGAGGTAAGAGAAATCATCGAAAAGGAGGCAACCTAATGATCGAATTACCGGAAGGGCTTGTCATAATTTCGGACGAGCATTGTTACATTGTGGGGAATCCCCGGAAAAGCCGTGGGAAGGGCGTTGAAATCAAGAATCCGAAGTACTACGCCCACATAGATCAGGCGATCCAAGGCGCGCTTGCCCTCATTCTGCGCTTGAAAGTGAAAAACAAAGAAATTACTACCTTGCGGCAGTTCCTTGATGAGCAAGCAAATCTGAATCAGGAATTGCGCGATATGCTAACACCGCAAAATGGCGGTGGGGAAGCCATGGAAACAAGGGGAGACGAGCCTGCAACCATTGCCGAGGGTAATTACATACCTGACAAGGCAGAAAGGGAAAAACGCCATGTATAGGCCAATGAGACAGAATAAGCCGCGCCGGGTGATCCATGACGTGGCAGAGCTTCCCGTCCTCTGCGATTGTGCCGAGGCCGGCCTGCTGCTCCGGCGTAATCCGGAGGTGATCGCCAAGATGGCAAAGGAAGGCGTCCTAAAGGGCGCAAAGCAAGGGCAGAGTTGGTTCTTCCGCCGTGACGATCTGGTGGAGTATATGGACAAGCTCTTTGAAACAGGAGGCACAGGCACGTGAACGAAGATAAAAACACATTTAAGCCCGCAGACTTCAGCGATGCCGGAAACGCTGCCGTGTTTGTCCGTGAGCACTGTGATGACATTATTTTCACAGATTCCATGGGCTGGCTCTGCTGGGATGGCAAGCGGTGGGAACGGAACGAGCATAAAGCTCTGGAACTGGCAGAGGACTTTTCCGAGCATATGCTGAGAGACGCCATGGGCGAATACCGGGATGCGCTGCACAACGAAGCGGAAGCGAAGGCTGCAGATCCCGAAGGCAGCGAGGCGGTCAAGGCAGCCAGCGAGGCGGTCAAGCGGAGCAAAGCCTACTTAGCCCATGCCAATATGACTCGCCGAGTTTCCCGGTTAAAGGCTATCTTAGATCTTGCCAGACCGTATATGGTCCGCCCCGGCAATTCCATGGATGCGGATCCGCTGGAGCTGAACACACAGGCTGGGATTATCAACCTGGTAACGGGCGCCTTTCGGCCTAACCAGCAGGAAGCATATTGCACGAAAGTTACCGCTTTCAGCAGGAATGATAAGGGCAAGGATATTTGGGATTCTTTTCTGGATACGATCACCTGCGAGAACAGCAGCCTAAAAGGATTCCTTCAGATGGTTGTCGGTATGTCGCTCTTTGGCAAGGTCTATCAGGAGGGCGTTACCTTTGCCGTTGGCACAGGTAAAAACGGCAAATCGACCTTCTTTAACACCGTCGCTGCCGTCATGGGCGATTATGCCGGGTACATCGACATTGACGTTATTACGACCAAAAACTCAAATGACAAGGCCGCGCTGGCCACTCTGCGCGGGAAACGGCTGGTGATCGCCGGCGAGCTGGAGGAAGGCCGCCGCCTCTCTGCGGCCACGATCAAGAAGATCTCCAGTACAGACCCGTTCCAGGTGGAGGAAAAGTATAAGCAGCCGGAGATTGTTAAGCCGTCGCATACGCTCTGCCTGTTCACTAACCACCTTCCCCGTGTCGGATCCACCGATGAGGGCACATGGCGCCGCATCTTCGTAGTTCCCTTCAACGCTGTCATTCAGCCAGATAAGACGATTCAAAACTACGCTGACTATCTTGCGGAGAATGCCGGTGGCTTCATTCTGGCCTGGGCAGTCGAGGGAGCGCAGAACTTTGCCCGGAATGGCTTTAGACTGGATATCCCCGATTGCGTGGAGGAGGCTACCTATGATTACCGGAGCCGGGAAAACTGGCTCGAGAATTTTCTTTCAGAGTGCTGCATCAAAGAAACTGGAGCGCACGTCGGAGCCAGAGAACTATACGATGCTTACAAGGCGTGGTCGGAGGCCCTGAAGGACTACACCCGCAGTGAGAAGGACTTCTCCGCAGAGATGGAGAAACTGGGGATTTCTAAGAGAAAATCGCATGGTATAAACACATATTTCGGCCTGCGACTTAATGACCGTCAGAACCGCTCAAACCGCTGGTATGACAACGAAATTTTATGATTGTGGGGAGAGAGGTGAGCCAATAACCTAACTTTCTCTATATACACTTTATTTTTGCTTACACGAAAGTTAGTATGTAGATTCCCCTTCCTCCCCCAAGAAAGGAAAATTACGAGTATGAAAGAGAAAATCTGTCCCATCGATGGACACCCGTGCGATAGGTTTTGCAGTCACCGTTATAAGAATCGGCCGGAGGGCGGCTGCTTCCTGACTGACTTTGCTGAGACTATGTCAGAGGTATTTGCTGATCCTGATAATCAGCCCGTTCGTAGAAAGGAAAACTATGGAAAATAATAAAATCTGTCCGCTGCTGTCTATCACATCTGAAGACAACTTGACCGATTGCTATGGAGAATCGTGCGCCTGGTATGTGCCGCCAGTCTATGCCTCTAACGGTAAGCTCATAACGAAGGGGCGTTGTGCCATTCATGGCCTGGGCGCTCTGCCGGAGCTTGTGCGAGAGGTGGCGAGACTGTGAGCTATTACCGAAAATGCCCCTTCTGTGGGGCTGCTCTCGACCCATGCGAACGGTGCGACTGCCTGGACGAAAAAGACGCCGCTGCCAGTGCGACCAACACTGACAGCGGCAGGGTGGAAACGGGATTGCAGGCCCTGCTTTCCGTCTCCAGTTTACACGAAAACAAGGAGGATTGCAAGGATGAAGAGGCCTGATGTGTTTACGGAGCTGGAAGCGGCAGCCGTCGGCTGCATCGCACTGGAGGGTACCTGCATCAGAAGTGCATACGTTCATGACCTCTATGTGCTTATCTGCGACTACAAAGGCGTGACCGTTTATGTGGTCGTGCCGGACAGCTTCAACAGGTACGCCGTTTTGCGCCGTGTGCTCGGGCATCAGCTCCGCTTCATCCCTACTGCTGTATCAGCAGCTGACGGCGCTGCGATAGCCACGCCGACTCTGAGCAGCCTTGTGAGATTCGGGGAGGCATCCCCCCGGTGGGATTGAGATCTCTCGGCGGATCCGTGTCAAGACCAACAGCGGCACCCTGAACAGGATAAAGTTTAGAAATGGGCAATTGCCCTGAAAGAGGTGAAGCAGCGCATGAAGGTGAAAATATCATACTTACCGCAGGGGGAGCGGGACGCGACCGCCGCTCTAACCGCCCTGCAGCTCCGTCATCCGGACGGCAGGACACGCAGGAGCGACCGGCACCCGCCATACCGACAAATCTATTTTTCTGTCAGCGGTGAAAAAGACAGTTGCAAAGAAGAAAAGGACGCGCTATAATACTCCCAAAGAATAACGCATGGAGTACCGCCGTAAAGGTTAGCGATAAAAACGCATGGGAATGTGGCTGTTGAGCCGCCCCATGCGTTTTCTTTTGCCTGCCGGGTGTGTGGAGTTTTGAGGAGCCCTTTTCATCTGTAGATTTCGCCACACATCCGCCAGGCATTAAATCAGCCCACTCTGGGCGTAAAACGGAGGTAAACTATGAGCGAAGAAACTATGAACCAGAACACCGAGCAGAAGCCCACCAACTCCAACCCGGAGGATAAGAATGGGGATCCGGGCAGCGGCAGGACGTTCACGCAGGAAGAAGTAAACCGTATTGTAGCCGACAGGCTGGCGAAGGAAAGAGCTAAGGCGTCCAAGTCCGTCGATCCGGAGACAGATCAGCATGAGCAGGAGCTCACTGCCCGCGAGCAGATTTTGGAATGTCGGGACTATCTGGAGACGCAGAACAAGAACTATGGGACGAATTATCCCGTTGAGCTGGTTTCTCTGTTTGGGGCAATGGACCTGCCGCAGTTTAAAGACAAGCTGCATGAGTTCGAGCGTATTGTCGAGAGAATGGCAGATCCGAACAAAGAGCAGCGCCGCAGCGATCCGCGCCCCACCTCAGACAGCCTTTTCCGCGAAGCCTTCGGTCTAAACCGCCGAAAGGAGTAATTAAATGGCGATTGAACTTGTAACCCAATTTTCGAGTTACGTTGATGAACAGTTCTCTACGGAGAGCAAGAAAAGTATGCTGACCAATCAGGACTTTGGTTGGGACGGCGCACACTCGGTCAAGATCTACAAGGCTACCACAGCCAAGATGAACGACTATGACCGCGCGGGAACCGGCGCAAATGCATCTCGCTATGGCAAGATCGAGAGCGTCAGCGCCACCACCGAAGAAATGATGCTGAAGCGCGACCGGTCTTTTACGGTCGTCACAGATGCACTGGACGAGAACGAGACCAAGGGTGTTCTTGGTTCTGCCACCATGCTGGCCCGTCAGATCCGCGAAGTCGTGATTCCGGAAGTTGACACCTACACATACGGTGTGATGTGTGCCGAGGCCGGCCACAAACCCGCAGCGGTTAAACTGACGGAGGAAAACATCTACACGGAGATCCTGAAGGGTAGCGAGGCTCTGGATAATTCCGAGGTGCCGGAGACCGGTCGCATTCTGATGCTGACACCGGAAACCTACACAATGCTGAAGAAGTGCAAAGATGTCATCATGGAGACCGACATCGGCAATGAGCTGCGCCTTCTGGGCGTTCTTGCTATGTTGGATGGCTGCAAGGTCATCAAGGTCCCCGCAAACCGTGTGCCTGCGGGCTTCGGCTTTATGATCGCGCATCCCTGTGCCACCGTAGCGCCCACTAAGCTGGAAAGCTATATGGTGCACCACAATCCTCCTGGTATTTCTGGATATCTGCTGGAAGGCAGGGTCTGCTATGACGCCTTCGTCCTGGATAACAAGGCATCTGCACTCTATTATCAGGCCATGGCTGCCGATGGACTGACGGTTGCTTCTACTGCCGGCTCTGCATCCGGTAAAACGAAGATCACCGTCACACCGGACAAAGCCGAGAGCAACTCTTACAGGTACAAGGTGGATGTAGCCGTTCCGGCTATCGGTGAGGACTGCTCTAGCTGGAGCAAGTGGGATGGTAGCGCAGACATTGCGGCTGCCAACGGATCCACACTTGTCGTTGCTGAAGTAGACAGCAACGGCATGGCAGTCAAGGCGGGTAGCGTCGCTGTGACCGCAAAGGCGTGACCTGAGCAGTGGGAGGCGCATGGGAATGTCTCATGCGCCTCCTTTTGGCTGCAATGAGTATCCCCCCGGTGGGGCCCGACCTGACGAGGAGGCCTTCGTCTCGACCGAACAGCAGTCCCCAAAGCACACCATTTTCCTGCAACGAAATTCCAAGGTCGGAGTTGAATTATCAATGGCGATCGTGATAGAAGGCTATGTCAATATAGCCGGCAAAAGGAGCAACTGCGAATTTCCGGCTTATCCCGGAGTGCCAGGACGTTTTTATGAAGTTATCATGCCTGATGCGTTCAAAACGTCATTGCTTCAGACGACCTGCATAAAGCTAAAGGTCGATCATACGCGTGTGATCGGCTCGACACACAGCGGAGAGCTACAATTGGCCGATGACAGCCGAGGCCTGTGGGCACACGCTCTGATTTCAGATCCGGCCGTGATTGCGGCGGCCCGCTCCGGCTGCATCCGAGGATGGTCTTTCGCCTTCATAGCAGAACAGTCCGAATGGTATCGGCTTGACCCAAGAGAGAAGCTGTATTACCGAAAAGTAAAGCGCGCCAAATTACTGGAAGTATCGTTGATGATAGAAAAAGATGCGGCCTATTCTGGAACGACCGTCAACGTCAAAAACGTCGAGGAGGAAAAGCCATGGAGCTTCATGAAATTGAAAGAGATATTGAGGCCCTAAAGTCCAGCCCTCTCGTTTTAGTTTGCCGGACACCGCAGGGAAGAGTAAAGGCTATGAGCCTACAGAAGTGCGTAGAGACCGGCAGCAGCTTCCTCTATGTCGCCGTCGATGAGCTGGATGCGCTGCTCGATCGGGCCATAAACGGAACGGCTTGAAACCGCAACTTTTTCACATGCTTTTCGATATCCGTTTTTCCATGATTTCCAGACATTCAAAATGGGATATGCCTTAATACGGCTCAAGCCCCTGCAAATACTGCATTTTCAGACTGCCGCAGCACCTTCTTCTTACCGTAGCTATAGAGACCTACGGTAAAAAGGCTGTTCTATGATCCACTAAATTCGCAACTTTTCCATCTAACCAGACGGGTGCAAAGAAGGCATCATTTCGATTATTTTTGATGCTATAAAATCCTCAAGGACTGACCAAGCCCAAAACACCCGGACAGTAAATCGCGAGGAATCACTGCCTAAAACTGCGTCCCTATGATGGGGACAGTAGAAAGCGCCCGAATCACTACCATTTTTTGCTTTGGACTCGTGACAGGTTTTGGTAGTCAATTAAGCGTACACGCTCGAACGTTACGCCTCAAAAGTCAATAATGTTTTGACATGCATTTTGACTTGCACGCCGTTAGAAAAGTGGCCTCAAACGGCTGCTTTTCTGATTTACTCACACCTGCAAAAGCAAAAGAAAAACCCTCAAAGCCTTGCAGCTCTAAGGGTTCTCCTGGTGCCTCGTCGGGGATTCGAACCCCGGACACCCTGCTTAAAAGGCAGGTGCTCTGCCGACTGAGCTAACGAAGCGAAGGTATGAAGGCAGCGGAAAACGCTGTTATTCTCTGGCAGGGATGGCTGGATTTGAACCAGCGAATGAGGGAGTCAAAGTCCCTTGCCTTACCGCTTGGCTACACCCCTATAAGGGAAAAGAAAGGGGATCGGGACTCTATTCCCGATCCCGCTCTTTTTGTGGGGTGGGTAAAGGGACTCGAACCCTCGACACCCGGAACCACAATCCGGTGCTCTAACCAACTGAGCTACACCCACCACATATCTGGTATCACAAGGGAAGCCTCGCCGCAGGCCGCTTTGGGGGAAATGGTACGCCAGAAGGGATTCGAACCCCCGGCCTACTGCTTAGAAGGCAGTTGCTCTATCCTGCTGAGCTACTGGCGCAAATGGATGGAGCAGGTGACGGGAATCGAACCCGCATCCCCAGCTTGGAAGGCTGGTGCCCTGGCCATTGTGCTACACCTGCAAGAGCCCTCCGCAACCTGTCAGCTTTTGCATGATAGCACGGAAGAGGCATAATGTCAAGATGGAATTTTATACTTGCATCGCAAAATATGCGTTTTTCGGCATTCGCGATGAAAAATTGCTTGCAACCGCGCGGAAGTCATGGTATCATACCATGGTATGCAGCGGTATCGAAGCGGTCATAACGGGGCTGACTCGAAATCGAGTCGGTCGCTTTCCGGAGTGGCCTCGCAAACCCTTGATACTTCTGGCTTCTTCCGCTTTTCTACACTTTTTCAAAACTGAATATCTACGGTTTTTCTACGCTTTGTCTACGATTTCTACACCTGGTTCTCAATCAGCCGGAAACCCGCAAAGCCTTGAAAATACAGCATGGAGATGTATCGAAGTGGTCGTAACGAGGCTGACTCGAAATCGGAATCGCTTCGTGGAACGCTCCACCCGAAAAAGTCTTGATTTATGCAGGTTTTCGAGGGTTCGAAAACGAAAAAATCTTTGAGTTCTCCCCATCAGTTCTCCCCATTTTCCAAAGCGGATTGGGTGAAGATACAACTTGGAGGGTTGTCCGAGTGGTCGAAGGTGCGACTCTCGAAAAGTCGTGTGCCGCAAGGCACCTAGGGTTCGAATCCCTAACCCTCCGCCAACCTGAGAAGCCGGTTTTGCCGGCTTCTCTTTTTTATTCCCGGTTTCCTATTCCTAAGCCAGCAAGCATTGCATCTGCGGAGATAACTTTTGAACTGTACTCAAGGTGTGCGTAAATGTTTGCCGTAGTTGAGAAGTCGCTGTGCCCGAGCCATTCTTGAATCTGCTTCATCGGAACGCCGTTGGTGAGAAGCAGCGAGGCGCAGCTATGTCTCAAATCGTGATAGCGCACTCTGCGCAATCCGTGTTCCTCCAGAAGCTTCGGGAATCCGCAGGAAACATAATTAGGCTTGATGATATCTCCGATTTCATTGATACACACATAGCCCGTGTAATCTTTCACATAGGATCGCCCGCATAAACGCCGGTTTTCCTCCTGTTCTGCTTTAAGCTCCAGAAGCCGTTCCTTTACGAAAGGAACCAGTGGCAGCGTTCTCATGCTGGACTTATTTTTCGTCCGATCTTCTGCGACCGTAATACGCTTTCCATCAAGGGCAACGGTTGTAAGCGTATGCCGGATGGTGATTGTGTCGCGCTCAAAGTCGATGGCATCCCATTTCATACCGAGGGTCTCGCTGCGCCGCATCCCATAGAAAGCACCAAAGAGAATGGGGATTTCAAGTTTGGTGCCTTTGGAGATTTCAAAAAGCCTGTTCACTTCATCGGCATCGTAAAAGTTTGCCATAAAACGCTCCTTCTTTGGTCTTTCGATCTTATCGGCAGGATTACTGGAGATTAGGTCGAGCTTGACAGCATACTTCAACGCCTTGTGGATGTTTGCGTGATAATGAATAACCGAGGACGCGCTCACACGTTCCAGTTCCTTCAGGTAAAAATCCTGGATGTGTTTTGCCGACAGCTCCTGCAATGCAATCTGCCGTTCTCTGAAATACGGCACGATTACTTTTTTGACCATATTGGAGTATGAGGCGAAAGTTGTCACCGCCACGGAACTCTTTATTACCGTAAGCCATTGTTCCATGAAGTCTGCAAAAAGAACGTCTCCTGTAATCGGCACATCTTCCTGGAAACTGCGCCGCTGCTCCTGTAAGAACGCCTCGGCGCGTTTCTTGTTGCCTTTGACCGCAAGCCCTGTTGCGATCCACTTTGTTTTGCGGTTTCCGTGTGCGTCTGTGTAGTTTAGTACGGCATAAAAATAGCCCTTTTTCTCACGAAGGTGTCCTGCCACCATAATAAGATATCCTCCTCTCTTGTTGTGGGCAACACCTGCCGTTGACCTGAGAACAGTATAAATCATTCGAACTGATGCGGAAAGGATGCCGCCAATCGGATTTATTTCTCCATGCAGTCAACAGCCGATGCATAAGTAGGTAAAAAGATGTGCTTTGGGGATACGGTAGGCGCGACCTACTTTTATGCAGCAGATTTTGCCTTCTCGTATCAGTCGATACCCCGTTTTCGTGCTGACATCAAGTATCTGGCACATCTGAGCGATATCCATGACATCCGGATACTCTTTCAGCATTAGCTTGTAAGCATCACGCTGGGATAGCGTGGTAGTGGTTTCAGAGTTCATGTTTCGCACCTCCATTCCTATGCGTTGTTTTTGTATGTAAATGACCGCACGATTTCTCTTGCGGTCTGCCTTCCCTTAGAACTTCATGGGAAGGGTCGAATGCTTGCGCCTGCCGTTGTAGATGCGGTAGAACAGGTTGATGTAGCGCTTTACGCCCCGCAGCTCCTTTTCCGCCTTGCCCGCTGCGTAGATGAACTTGGGCTCGTAGGCGCGGAGGCCGTAAATGAGCCGCTCCCGGTCGTACTCGCCGTGGTACAGCTCCACGAAGTGGACGATGCCCTGAATCACCTCGGCTCGGAGGGAATCAGGGTCGCCGCCCCAGGCTTCCAGCAGGATGGTGAGCGCTTCCTTGTAAACCTCTGCGCCGACACGCTTGAACTCCGCAAAGGCGGTATTGATGCAGATGATGCGCCCGACGCCTCCGCCGCGCTCAAAGCCCACATGAAATCCTACGTCCTCGGTCGCTTCGTAAAACTCGCCCGACGCCTTATCCTCTCCGCGAAGATTGGCGCGGAGCTTTGCACTGGGCGTCAGGGCTGCGGAGTAGCCGGTCTGCATGGCAAATAGCAGAGCTTCATCAGCCTCTGTCATACCGTAGTACACCTTACAGAGGATCGGCAGGTCGTTGTTGCCGTTCATGTGCTTGCGCGCCACAATAGTATGTTGCCCGTCAAACACATAATAGTGACCGTCACGAAAGCTAACCTTCGGTTCGTTGGCGATACGCTCATTGAACCCGGCCACGATCTTTGCCACACGCTCGGTGTTCAGCTTGCGCTGGTATGCATCGGGAATCTCCAAATCCCGGCTGCTGACCTCCATCAGCTTGTAGAGTGTCTTCATGCTGTTCATTGTCTGTTTCTCCTTCCAATTTGAGAATGTATTGTTTTGGCTCCTGCATGATTTCAATGACCTGATCTTTGTAGTCCGGCTTTTCCAATAGACCGGGGAAGTTCGTAAAAAGCACGTCGCATGTCTCGACCATGTTCCGCGCCGTATAGCGCAGGCTTACCAGTGCCGAATCCTCCGTGACGCGCTTGGAGTCCTTCATATCCTCGTAGCTTTTGTCGATAGTCGCATAAACCTCTTGCTGGCGCTTTGTGCCGCTCCGGGCAGACTCCTTATCTGCTTTGGGCTTCTTTTCCGGGAACACCCTGAGCTGTTCCGCTTTTTCCCGGCGCTCCTCCGGAGATGCGCGGGCGACAGCCGCCACATCGGTTTCTCTGGGCTTAAACTTTCCGAGCAACAGGTCATTCTTGATGCCCGGAAGCACTTCTTCAGCGGCGTCCACACCTTTTGCATACTGATCCGCTCGTTTAACATAGCTCTCACTTGTTCCTGTCTCTGAAGCAATTCGCTCTCTTGTTTTCTGTGCTG
>OLIT01002233.1_pt1 | contig 14619 bp, 14 predicted proteins | sample 1601341 | NCBI WGS metagenome assembly OLIT01 (sample SAMEA2452121, study PRJEB22498) | human gut metagenome | biome: human feces; feature: human gut; material: feces | place: Australia | collected 2012
CAACCCGTATCAGTTTCATGAACGATATAGCCAATCTTTGTGAACGTGTTGGAGCGAATGTAGACTATGTGCGTAAAGGCATGGGTACGGATTCCCGTATCGGTAGTCGGTTCCTGTATGCCGGTTGTGGATATGGCGGTTCCTGCTTTCCCAAGGATGTGAAAGCTTTGGTACATACAGGAATAGAAAACGGATACCACATGCGTGTTATAGAAGCTGTGGAAGAGGTAAATGAAGAACAAAAAAATATTGTATTTAATAAATTGAGTACGGCTTTTAATGGAGATCTAAAGGGCAAGACTATCGCTATATGGGGATTATCTTTTAAACCGGAAACAGACGACATGCGCGAAGCCCCGGCATTGGTTGTGATTGACAAACTCCTGAAAGCAGGTGCTGTGATTAATGTATTCGATCCTATTGCTATGGATGAAACAAAGCGTAGGATAGGGGATGTAGTCACTTATTGTAAAGATATGTATGAAGCAGTGATAGATGCAGATGCTATTGCTTTGATGACGGAATGGAAACAATTCCGTATGCCCAGTTGGGCAATCATCCGTAAGGCCATGAAGAATTATGTGGTAGTGGATGGTAGAAACATCTACGATGGCGAGGAATTAAAAGAATTAGGTTTTACTTATTCGAGAATCGGACAAAAATGAAACGGATATTAGTAACGGGTGGAGCCGGTTTTCTCGGTTCCCATCTATGCGAACGCTTGGTGAGAGAGGGCAATGATGTGATTTGCCTGGATAATTATTTTACCGGAAGTAAAGATAATATTCGTCACCTGTTACAGTATGACAACTTTGAGTTGGTTCGTCATGATGTAACTTCTCCTTATTACGCCGAGGTTGATGAGATCTATAACCTGGCTTGTCCGGCATCGCCTCCCCATTATCAATATAATGCCATCAAGACAATGAAAACCTCCATTTACGGAGCTATGAATATGTTGGGGTTGGCTAAACGAACGAAAGCGAAGATTCTCCAGGCATCGACCAGTGAAGTGTATGGCGATCCGGCTATTCATCCGCAGGTAGAATCTTATTGGGGAAATGTGAACCCGATTGGAATTCGTAGTTGTTACGATGAAGGTAAACGCGCAGCCGAAACTTTGTTTATGGATTATCATCGTCAGAACGGCGTACGGATTAAAATCGTCCGTATCTTTAATACATATGGTCCTCGAATGAATCCAAATGACGGACGTGTCGTTTCCAATTTTATTGTGCAGGCGTTAAAAGGGGAAGATATCACAATCTATGGAGATGGAACTCAAACCAGAAGTTTCCAATATGTAGACGATTTGATTGAAGCTATGGTTCGTATGATGGCTACCGGTGATGATTTTATCGGTCCGGTGAACACGGGAAATCCTGGAGAGTTTACGATGTTGGAACTGGCAGAGAAAGTGATTGAGTTGACGAATTCGAAGTCAAAGATTGTGCATTACTCGTTACCGGGTGATGATCCGAAACAACGGAAGCCAGACATTACATTGGCGAAAGATAAATTGGATTGGGAACCTAAAATTCTATTGGAAGAAGGGTTAAAGAAAACGATTGCTTATTTTATCAAATTACATGAGTGATTCTATAAAGCATCAAGTCGTAAAAGGTGTGATGTGGAGTGTTATTGAACGGTTTTCCGTGCAAGGAATACAGTTTGTCCTGACTATTATCATAGCTCGTTTGGTATTACCGTCTGATTATGGATTGATAGCTATGTTGAATATCTTTTTGGCTATTGCCCAGGTCTTTGTGGATAGTGGTTTTTCGAACGCTTTGATACAGAAGAAAGATCGTACGGAAACAGACTTCTCTACAGTTTTCTATTTCAATATCTTTATTTCGGTAGTCTTTTATTTGTTACTGTATGTTAGTGCACCTTATATTGCCTCTTTTTATAAGGAACCAGAGTTATCTTCGGTAACACGTTGGATAGGATTGAATATTGTTATAGCTGGTTTTTCTATTGTCCAACGAGCTAAATTGACAATTAATGTCGACTTTAAAAGACAAGCCAAAGCTTCTTTGACTGCCGTACTGATCAGTGGGATAACCGGGATTCTATTGGCATATAAAGGTTGGGGCGTATGGGCATTGGTAGTTCAGAGTTTATCCAATAGCTTATTAAATACGTTGCTATTGTGGATATTTGCCAAATGGACTCCCAAATTGGTATTTTCAAAAGAATCGTTTAATACCTTGTTTACTTTTGGCTCTAAATTACTCTTGTCCGGATTATTGCATACCATTTATATAAACTTATATAGTTTAGTGATAGGGCGGCGATATTCTTCTATGGATGTAGGTTTTTATAATAGAGCTTACCAATTTGCAAATTTCCCTTCTATAAATATTGTCGGAGTTATTGGTAGGGTAATTTTTCCGATACAATGTGGCATGCAAGATGATAATGAACGACTTAAAATATTTTTTATTAAATACTTAAGAATTGCTTGTTTTATTATATTTCCACTAATGACTATTGTGGCAGTGTTGTCTAAGCCATTAATTTTATTGGTATTGACTGAAAAATGGCTTCCAGCTTCAGAATTGCTTTCTATATTATGTGCTGCTTGTATGTGGTATCCGATAATGGTAGTCAATAATCAAATATTAAATGTGAAAGGTCGTTCCGATTATTTTTTGCGTGCAGAGGTTTTTAAAAAGGTGATAGCGATTGCTATACTGTTTATTACTTTACCTTTTGGAACACGAGCATTATGTTGGGGAATTGTTGTATATAATTTTTTTGATATGATAATTATTATTTATTATTCAAAGATGGTTATATCTGTAAAATATTTGGAACAACTCCGTAATATAATGCCTTTGTTTTTCGCCTCATTGTTAACTGGAGGTATGGTTTATTTAAGCATACAATTTTTTGATGGAAACTTATTTGGACAATTAGCAATAGGGAGCCTTATAGGCTTATTGGTTTACATATTATTCTGTCTTATTTTTAGAATACGTGAAATAGATCAAATAGTATTGATAATAAAAAAGTTCATATAGAATGTATAAAGTAACTTTATCCATGCCGATATATAACGTGGCTCCATATGTGGAGCGTGCTTTACTTTCGGCTTTGAACCAAACATTTGAAAGTATCGAGTTTTTATTAGTAGATGACCGAGGTACGGATAACAGTATGGAGATTGTTCGTCATATCATTAAAGATCATCCAAGAGGAAAAGATGTTCGCATTATAGAGCATCCACATAATATAGGTACTGGGGCTACAAAAAATACAGCTATAGATAATGCTCAGGGAGAGTATCTGTTTTTCATGGACAGCGATGATGAGATTACTCCTAATTGTATACAGTTATTGTATGATAAGATGATGAGCGAAAAGGTGGATATGGTGGTAGGGAGTAGAGAGCGAATGACAAATGATAAAGTATTACTTAAAAGTATGATTTATAAAGATATTGTTATTCGTGGAAATTATGCAATATTGGAAAATCAATATAGATTTCAAAATAACCGTATTCATATAGAAACTTGGAATAAATTATATAATCTGAAATTCTTGAGGGACTCTGGAATAAGATGCATCCCAAATCATTTAAATGAAGATCGTTTCTTTAGTACAAAAATATTTTTTAGTTTGACATCTGTAGCTTTGACTTCTAATTTAACTTATCATTATTATGTTGTGGAAGGATCTACGATGTATAAAAATACCCGAGGATTCTCTGATAGAATGGCTGATCAGTATATAGAAACTATTTCTTATATGAAGGAAAATATGAATTTTATTAATTCTAAATTGAGGAGATATTATTATTATTATTTGATAGATTATATAGTATATTTATTACCAGGATATTTGAATGGGAATTTTTGTGAAAGAAAGAAAAAGTATTATTTGGAATTAATTCGAAAGAATATGTTTTCTCCTTTGGTTTTTTTATCTTGCAAAAGTTTCTTTAAAAGTTTTGTGTTAAACTCTCCTTTGTGGGTTAATCGATTGGTGTTTAAGTATTTGAAACAATTGTATTAATTGTTTTATTTCTTTTGTGGTATAAGAAATAGATTAACTGGTTTTATTATAAAAAAGTTCATATAGAATGTATAAAGTAACTTTATCCATGCCGATATATAACGTGGCTCCATATGTGGAGCGTGCTTTACTTTCGGCTTTGAACCAAACATTTGAAAGTATCGAGTTTTTATTAGTAGATGACCGAGGTACGGATAACAGTATGGAGATTGTTCGTCATATCATTAAAGATCATCCAAGAGGAAAAGATGTTCGCATTATAGAGCATCCACATAATATAGGTACTGGGGCTACAAAAAATACAGCTATAGATAATGCTCAGGGAGAGTATCTGTTTTTCATGGACAGCGATGATGAGATTACTCCTAATTGTATACAGTTATTGTATGATAAGATGATGGAGGAAAAAGTCGATGTTGTGATTGGTAGTACTCAGAAAATAACAAATGATTGTATCATCTCAAAAGTGTATGATGATCTTGTGATTCGTGATAATTATGAGATATTAAAAAATCAGTATGTTGATTATACCAATAAAAATTATATTTATATAATGGTATGGAATAAATTGTATGATATTTCTTTTATTAGAAAACAAAATATTAGATGTATTCCAAATCAATTAAATGAAGATAATGTATTTACTACGGATTTTTTATTCAAAGCTTCATCATGTGCATTAATTTCGAATATTACATATAATTATTATATAATATCAACTTCTACAACATCAAAAAATTCATTAGGATATTCTAAGAAAATAGCAGATCAGTATATCGATATAATGTTTTACTATAAAAGTAAGTTAGATATAATATATCCAAGATTGAGTGTTTATTATTATTATTGGGTATTGAGCTTTATGATAAGAAGAATGTATGGCTATATTGATGGAGATCTTAGCAAGGAAGAAAAGTGTGATTATTTTAACAAACTTAGAGAAGGAATGAGTCTTAGGATTGGTTTTAATTCTTTATTATTAAAATCAATTTTAAAATATATATGTCTAATGATGCCTTATAGTTTTTTTTCTTGTATTGTACGGACTCATAGATTTTGTTCAAGATTTTATTAACTTCGATTTTATATACTTTTTCAACAATGTTTTTATAATCAAACAGAAATATATTGTAGTTATTATTTGTTTATATCTATTATTTGTTAATGAATTATGAATTTTGTTTTTGCAATTCAATTCATTTTGATTATAGTAAACAACAAGGACGTGATAATTTGTTTATAAATGATTGAGCGATATCGTACGTTTAGTCGTGTAAGAATCGATCGTTACTTGTCGGAAGTAAGTTTGGTCCTTCTGTGTATTGTTATGCTTTACTCCATGAAAATTTATGTATTATGGGGGAGAAGTTACATTGCTTATATATCTATTTTTTTATTTGGAGCTATTCGGATATGTTTTTTGAAGCGTACGACAAGTCGTAAAAATCTAGTTTCCTGTTTTTTATGCTTGTTAATGTATTCCGTATTGGATTTGTTTCATCTGAATGATATCGCATCTTTATTGGTATATCTTGTTCGACATGTATTTTTGGTTTGGTTAGTGATATTACTATCCGATGATGAGAAAGTGGAATTAATGAGGATGTTTACGAAGATCTATGTTGTTATTGTGGGATTTTCTTTGTTGTCTTTTGCTTTATATCAGTTAGGTGTGGAGTTACCTTATAGTATTGTTAAATATGAAGCTAATGCTGGTTATCCGGATTTCAAGTGCTATCCTTTCTTATTGGTACAAAACGAATATCAGTTGATCAATCGTTTCCAATCTGTATTCTTAGAACCAGGACATTTGGGGATGATATCGGCTTTATTGCTGTATGTGGATGGTTATAGATTGAAGCGATCTGAAGGAGTTATTTTGTGTGTGTCAATTTTAATCTCTCTTTCGTTAGCGGCTTATATGTTGTTGCTGGTAGGTTTCTTGTTGCATTATGTAATGGTTCATAAGGGAGTGTTAAAGCATGTTGTGTTGTCATTGATGTGGATTTTGGTGGTATTTGTTCTTGCTCTTTTTTATTATATGTATAATCCAGATGCGGCTTTTTCACAACGTATTGTGGAACGTTTAGAATTTGATGAGGATAAAGGTTTTAAAGGTAATAACCGGACGAGTGCATCTTTTGATTCTTATTATGAGCATTTTTATCAGACAAGTGATTGTTTGATAGGTGTAGGTCCAACAGAATATAAGTTAGCTTCCTGGGGAGGACGTAGTAAAGGAGGGAGTAGTTCGTATAAGGTCTTTATCGTTCAACATGGTCTGATAGGTCTTTTTCTCTTGATTTTATTTTTCTCGGTGTACACATATCAACAAAAATCAAAATTATTATTAGGTCTACTATTACTTTATATCGCATCTTTTTGGCAACGACCTTATGCTCTTTGGGAAGTAGAGTTATTTTTATTCATAAGTTATGCGATATATATAAATAAAAGGTCAATTACAAACAAAATTGAAAAATGGAAATAAAATATTCGATTATTATTCCACATAAAAATATACCTCAATTACTTCAACGATGTTTAGATTCAATCCCTTTTAGGGGGGATGTACAGGTTATTGTTGTGGATGATAACAGTGATTCTTCAATTGTGAATTTTGAAAATTTTCCAGGGATAAAAAGACCAAATATTGAAGTCTATTTGACAAAAGAAGGACGAGGAGCCGGATATGCAAGAAATGTTGGTTTACAACATGTAAAAGGTAAATGGATTTTATTTGCTGATGCAGATGATGCTTTTGCCTGTAATTTTCTTAATATTTTAGATGAATATAGTTGTTCTGATAATGATATTGTTTATTTTTCAATAACGGGTCTTGATCATAATAATAATAAGTCGTATAGAGATTATGCCTATGATTTGTATTTTGAATATGCAAAATATAAAGACGATATGTATCTATATTATTATTCGATATATCAACCTTGGGGTAAACTATATTCTACAAAAATGATTGTATCTAATAATATTTTATTTGAAGAAGTTTCAGTGTCTAATGATCGTTTGTTCTCAGTTAAATCGGTGTTTTATTCAAATTCCATATCTATTGATAATAGAAAAATATATATATCTTATACGAATTGCAATTCTTTGACTTTTAAAAAAGATCCTTTGTCAGAGAAAATAAGATTGTTAGTTGATATAAATCTTAATAAATTTTTAATTTCTGGGGGATTTGAAAAATATCATATTAATATATATAAGTTGTTGTGGACAAGATGTATGAAATTTGATTTATTGTACTTTTTCAATACTTCAAAAATACTTTTGTCTAGTTTCTCAGGTAAAATATTAATCACTGATATTTCGAATTTCTTAATTAAAGAAATTCCTCGTGTTGTTTTTTTGAGAGTAAAAAGGTATAATAAGTTAAAAAGAAGTATATGAATATAGCTGTAATATTTGCAGGTGGAGTAGGTACTCGTATGAATACAAAATCTATGCCTAAACAATTTTTAGAACTACATGGAAAACCTATAATTATATATACATTAGAGATTTTCGAAAATCATTCAGATATAGATGGTATAGTTATAGCATGTGTCTCTGAATGGATTCCTTATTTGAAGCGAATATTGTCAAAATTTGGAATATGTAAAGTCAAAAAAATAGTATCAGGAGGTGCTACGGGGCAAGAATCCATTTATAATGGATTAATAGCTGTAAAAGAATTATATGCACTGAATACCACAGTATTAATTCATGATGGAGTACGTCCAATAATTGATAAGAATTTGATTAGCAATTGTATTAGTTCAGTAGAAAAATATGGGACTGCAATAACGGTTGTACGAGCAAAAGAAACATTTGTTATTTTGAATAATTATGAATCTGTATCTTTTATACCTGAACGCCAGAAGTCTGTAATAGCAAAAGCACCTCAATGTTTTGTTCTATCCAGTATTTTGAGCGCACATGAACGTGCTATGTCTGATGGATTTAATAATTTTATAGATTCTTGTACGATGATGAATTATTACGGATATGATTTGGCATTAGTAGAAGGAGATTATGAAAATATAAAAATAACTAATCCGATAGATTTTTATCTATTTAGAGCGATTGAAGAAGCAAGGGAGAATTCTCAAATTTTTGGTTTTTGATTATGTTTTGTTATAAGAATCCAATTGTTCAAAACGATATGAAAGAGATGATTAATACTTTTATCTCTTGGGATCGTTTGGATGGAAAATATTGTTTGGTTACTGGGGCGAATGGAATGATCGCTACCTATTTAATTTATTTATTAATTTCTCTTGTTCGAGAGAAAGGTTTGGATATTCATATTATAGCATTGTCACGAAATCGGAAGAAATCAGAGGAGTTATTTGTTGATTTTCTTGATGATTCTCATTTTGAATTATTGATTCAAGATGTATGTGAGCCGATTCGTATTATAAGCCGATTGGATTATATTTTTCATTTTGCAGGAAATGCCAGTCCTTTTTATATAAAAAATGATCCTGTAGGAATCATGAAAAGTAACCTGTTGGGGACTATAAATGTATTGGAGTTGGCGAGAGAAAAGGAGGTGGATAGAGTGATATTTTCCTCCACTCGTGAAGTCTATGGTGAGAATAGAAGTGAAACTTCTTTGACGGAAACTTCTTTCGGACGTATGGATTGTATGGAGAGTCGTTCATGTTACCCGGAAAGTAAACGGGCTGCAGAAACTCTATGTAAAAGTTATTTTTTGCAATATGGAATAGGTTTCAATTCTGTACGTATAGCTCATACATATGGACCGGGTATGAGACTGGAGAATGATGGTCGTGTGATGGCGGATTTATTGAGTTTCGTTGTGAAAGGTAATGATGTCGTATTGAAAAGTAAAGGGAAAGCATTGAGAGCATTTTGTTATATTACGGATACTTTATTAGGATTGATGTATGTTCTTTTTTATGGGGAAAACTCTAGTGCGTATAATTTGGCAAATGAGACAGAAGAGGTAAGTATCTATTCATTAGCAGAAATGCTTATTGGTCTTACTCCAGGAAAGGGGTTACGGATACAATATGATATCCCAGAAAATAATTCAAATGTTTATTGTGATTATGTTAGAGTCGGATTGGATACTTCAAAATTGGAGAGGTTGGGTTGGAGGCCTTCTGTTCCTTTATGTATGGGTATTGAACGAGTAGTAAAATGTTGTAATAATGATCCGGAATGAAAAGAACTTCTGATTATTTAAATGAAATAGCGAGGCAGTCAGATCTTTTTTATGAGTTGACTGATAAAGAAAGAGATGCCTTGAAAAAGTGTCTATTATCCATTTATATCGATGTTAAATCGGTATGTGATAAATATGGGCTGACATTGATGTTAGGAGGAGGATCTGTGTTGGGGGCTGTTAGACATAAAGGATTTATCCCTTGGGATGATGATTTTGATATGATGATGCCAAGGGCTGATTTTGATAAATTGAAAGAGGTGTTTGAAAAAGAACTTTCTGATAAGTATATATTATCAGTTCCTAGATATAGAGGGCTTTGTACTTCTCTTTATATGCAAATATTAAAACCGAAAACTATTTTGAAAACACCTTTTAATGGTACAGGATATGATAATATTTTAGTTGATGTTTATGCAATTGAGAAGATGCCAAATGTCTTAGGAGTGAGAAAGTTGAAATGTCTTTTTTTGGATCTATTAAGAATAATATCAATATCTATATCAGAGTATAAAAGTAGAAAGATACGTAGTAAGTATTTTAAAAATGATAGGATTGCTAGTTTTTATTATAAAACAAGATGTATAATAGGTTTTATTTTTTATCCTTTGGGTAGGGAAAAAATGTATAATTTTTTTGATAAAATGGCATCTTCTAGTACAGGAATGACTCATTGTACGATCCCAACGGGAAGGAAAATGAGTAGGGGAGAATGTTTGCAACGAGAGGTCTTTCTTCCGGTTTCGAAAGGTATATTTGAGGGTATGGAGGTAAATCTTCCTCACAATCCAGATGCTTATTTAAAAAATTTGTATGGCAATTATATGCAGATACCGCCAGTTGAGAAGAGAGAACGACATTTTTATACGGAGATTGATTTAGGAGCGGAGTTTACGATTGAGAAATAAGGAGTATCGATTAATAAAGGAGATCAAGAAAGGGATAGTGAATAAGTGTTCGCTTCTGTAATAGTTATTTGTATATATACTGTGGAATGAATATTCTGATTATTGATGGTGGGCTTCAGGCCCTTTCCGTTGCTCGTTCTTTGAAAAGGGCTGGATATTATGTTTGTGCCATGTTACAAAAGAATGATGTGGCGGTAAAATCAAATTTTATAGATGATATATATATAACGTTTGGAACTTTAGATAAAGCGGAGGATTGTATTCGTTTTTTGTACAGGATTTTGGATAATAAGGAATTTGCTGTGATTATTCCTTTAAGTGATAGGACATCCGATTGGTTAAGCTTATATAAAAAGAATATAGAAAAAACTTATCATTTGAAGTGCGCGATACCAGATTATTGTGTTTTTCAAAAAGCAAATGATAAATGGTTGCTTATGAAATTATGTGAAAATAATCATATACCACATCCAAAAACGAGAATATTGACTTATGATACTTTATTTGAAGCTGCTTCTTTTGTTGGTTTTCCGGCCTTAATTAAACCTAATTTGTCTGTAGGAGCTAGAGGTATTACATTGGTTAATGATTTTAATGATTTGTGTAATAAATATGGTTTAATATATAATCAATATGGGGAATGTGCATTGCAGGAATATATCCAAAATGATGGTTCTCCATATTATAATGTAATGCTTTATAGGAACAAACAAGGTGAAATTGTTAACTCTGTAATTACTGAGATAATTCGATATTTTCCTGTAAAAGGAGGAAGTAGTTCGTTTTGTAAGACTATAGAATCAAAAAAGTTAGTAGATATTTGTGCTAGAACACTGTCTGTATTGAATTGGATAGGATTCGCAGATTTTGATATAATGAAAACGATAGATGGCGACTATAAGATAATAGAGATAAATCCTCGTGTGCCAGCTTCTATTCGAGCCGCAGAAATATCGGGTGTAAATTTTCCTGATATAATCGTGAAAGACGTTTTAAATAAAGTCTCTGAAAAATACCTTTATATTCCCAATAAACAACTTCGTTATTTGGGACTGGATTTTATGTGGTTTTTGTCTTCTTCTAAACGCTTTTCGTGTAATCCATCTTGGTTTAGATTTTTTGGTAAGGATTTATATTATCAAGAAAAAGGTGCGATGTTGTTTTCTTTGTTATCTGGATTTTGTAAGATATGTTCTCCTTCGTTCTTAAAGTCAAAATTGGGTATTTAATATAAAAGGAGTTGTAATATGAATATTTTAACATTTGATATAGAGGATTGGTGGGGGTATGATTATTATAAACTGGGGAATAGGCAAGACTGGAAACCACGATTGGATAAATACCTTCAAGATATTTTGGATTTATTGGATGAAAGAAATATTGAAGCAACTTTTTTTATTTTAGGAGAAGTTGCAGTCTCAAGTCCAAGTGTTGTTAGGTGCATTGCGGATAGAGGACATCATATAGGATGTCATTCATTTTCCCATACTTTTTGGAAACAACCTACGGAAAAAGAGATTCGGGAAGATACATATAAAGCTTTGAACGCAATAGAGGATTGTACCGGTCAGAAAGTGACGGCTTATCGTGCGCCTGCGTTTTCTATTACGAGAGAGAATTGTTGGATTTTGTCTGTTCTTTCAGAGGCTGGTATTTTATATGATTGTTCGATCTTTCCTACCTGTCGTAGTTTTGGAGGTTTTCCGGAATATAGAAGTAAGTTTCCAGGTAAAATAGAGATAGGAGGAGTTTCTATCAAGGAGTTTCCAATTGCTCCATCAATAATATGGGGGCGTGAAATCGTATATTCCGGAGGGGGATACTTCCGCATATTTCCGTATTCTAAGATAAAGTCATTGACGGCTGAATCAAATTATGTTATGAGTTATTTTCATATCAAGGATTTTGATAAAGAGCAGAAACGTTTATTTACGTCTTTAGATGGGGAGTCTGCTCTTGCTCGGTATTTTAAGAATTATGTAGGCCTAAATACTTGTTTTAAGAAGTTTACGAAATATATTTATGATTTTGACTTTTGTAGCGTAAAAGAAGCTGATGCTAAAATTAACTGGGATGAATTACCGGTGATTCATATGTAACTCGGTAGGTGATGAGCTTAGCGGGTTGTTGTAATATTCATTTACCATGTATAAAAACTTTTTTAAGAGAGTGATTGATTTCATTCTCGTATTTTGTGTATTAACTATTATTTGGCCAGTATTGCTTCTGATTACCTTTTGGCTGCATTTTGCAAACAAGGGGACTGGTGCTTTCTTTTTACAAGACCGTCCAGGTATAAATGGCAAAATATTCAAAGTTATCAAATTCAAAACCATGACGGACGAGCGTGATACAGATGGAAATCTTTTACCAGACGAGAAACGTTTGACGAAGGTCGGGAAATTTGTTCGTTCTACTTCGATCGACGAATTGCCACAATTGATTAATGTTCTTAAAGGTGATATGGCATTAATTGGTCCACGTCCATTGTTGGTGCAGTATCTCCCTCTATATTCAAAAGAACAGGTCCGTCGACATGAGGTCCGTCCGGGTATCACCGGATGGGCACAGTGTAACGGGCGTAATGCAATAAGTTGGACAAAGAAGTTTGAACTGGATGTTTGGTATGTGGATCATTGCTCTTTTTTACTTGATTTGAAAATTATATTTTTAACGATAAAGAAAGTCTTTGTTCGTGAAGGAATTTCTCAAGAGGGGCAGGCAACGATGGAATATTTTACAGGTAACAACTAAACTATGGAGATGAATATACTTATTACTTCTGCAGGGAAACGCGTGATTCTTACAAAAAAATTTCAAGAAACATTGAAACGGTTTTATTCAGATTCGAAAGTCTTTACCACAGATATGAATCCGGATATGGCTCCCGCAGGGATTATTTCGGATGGATGTTTTGTAGTTCCAAGAGTTACGGCAACGGGTTATATAGATAAATTATTGCAAATATGTAAAGAACAAAAGGTAGGCATAATCATACCAACAATTGATACCGAACTTTTGGTCTTGGCAGAGAATAAGGAATTGTTTCAGAAAAACGGAATAGAGCCAATTGTTTCGGACTTAGCTTTTATACAAGCGTGCCGTGATAAACGGAATACAAGCACATTTTTGAGTGAACATGATATACGTGTACCAGCTCCGATTGATAAAAATCATCCTACATTTCCTCTTTTTGCCAAGCCTTATGATGGTTCTTTAAGTAAGGATTTGTATGTAGTAAGAAATAGGGAAGAATTAACACCGGAAATTTTGAATCATCCCAAATTGATCTTTATGGAATACATAGACAAGCGTGAATATAAGGAGTTTACGGTGGATATGTATTATGGCAAAGATAATAGAGTGAAAGCTATTATTCCTCGTGAACGTGTGGAGATTCGGGCCGGTGAGATAAACAAAGGTTTTACCAGAAAAAATTTTCTAGTCCAGTTCCTAAAAAAACGGTTGGATTATTTACCAGGAGTAATAGGTTGTATTTGTATCCAATTGTTCTATAGGGAATCAGATCATGATGTGGTGGGTATCGAAATAAATCCGCGTTTTGGAGGTGGATATCCGCTTTCTTATTATGCAGGGGCAAACTTTCCGGAATATATTGTTCGGGAATATGTACAAGGAGAGAGCTTGGAATATATAGATACTTGGCGTGACAATACGTTGATGTTACGCTACGATAGCGAGGTGATCGTCTATGAAAAATAAAATATTCGTGTTTGATCTGGACGATACTTTATATAAAGAGATCGACTTTTTGTATTCGGCTTATCGGGAGATTGCTCGATGGGTCGAGTTGAAGTTTTCTTTAAACGATATCTATCCATTTATGTTGAAGGCTTATGAAAATAAATCGGATGTTTTTTCATTATTGATTAGAACTTATGATTTACCTCTGACGAAGGATGATCTATTGGATATGTATCGGTTACATTTTCCCGTTATTTGTTTGGATGGTGATACGGAAGGCGTATTGAACGTTTTGAGTTTGAATTATAGGTTAGGTATGATAACGGATGGGCGTTCTATTACACAACGAAATAAATATCGAGCCTTAGAACTTGATCGGTTTATAGATGATAATGATTTGGTTATATCAGAAGAATTTGGTTCTGAAAAACCTTCGGAGAAGAATTTTCTCTTTTTCCAGGATAAATATATTAATGCCGATTTTTTTTATATAGGTGATAATCTTCGGAAGGATTTTATAACTCCTAATCGTTTAGGTTGGACAACGATTTGTTTAATAGATGACGGACGGAATATCCACAGGCAGGATTTTTCTTGTCAGGAAGTTTATTTACCTCAATTAGTAATAAAAAATTTGAAAGATTTATTGTCTTTGTCCGGAAAAAATGAAGATATTTTAATCACAAAAAATAATTATGAATAAGCGAATTTACCTTTCTCTCGCCCACATGTCCGGTCGTGAGCAAGACTTCATAAAAGAAGCTTTCGATACCAACTGGGTTGTCCCTT
>OLIT01002237.1_pt1 | contig 14599 bp, 9 predicted proteins | sample 1601341 | NCBI WGS metagenome assembly OLIT01 (sample SAMEA2452121, study PRJEB22498) | human gut metagenome | biome: human feces; feature: human gut; material: feces | place: Australia | collected 2012
AGACAGCAAACGCATACAAATATCCGGGACAGACACTTCGCTTCCATTGCAAATAAATACTGAAAGTCCGTTCGAATTATCTGGAGATCAACAAGAATGGAATACTCAACTTGTCCTTCCTGCAGAAGGCGGATTAGTTTATGTCCGGCTATCGGCTTCAGAAGCACCGGGAAATTATTCTGCCGATTTAACGATATCCTCATCCGAAATAGAAGAAGAAATAGAACTTTTATCCGGAGTTATCGAAATAAAAAAAGCATTTTCCGAAACTTTTGAGAACGGAACAAAAGGAAGCTACAATAATGGAAATGTCGAATGTTCAGCTACAGAATGGTATATGGAAAATTCTCTGATCGGAACTCAATCGGGAGATAAAAAGAACGGGAAACAATCGGCTCGCATAAAAGGGTCGATCGAAATGGCCAAAGATAAGCCGGGAGGTATCGGAATGATTTCTCTATACGGGGCAAATTTCAGTAGCGATAACGACGGTAGTTTCAGCTTGTTTTACTCAACCGATCAAGGGACGACTTGGAAAACCGTTCAAAAGTCGGAAACATTGACAAATACATTGCAAAAATTTACATACATAGTTAACGAGCCGGGTAACATCCGAATCAAAATAGTGAAGGATAAAGGTAACCGCATCAATATAGACGATATAGAGATAAGCGATTACGATAATCCTGACGGAATTACTCGAATAGAGAACTCTTTATTTAAAATATATAGCTTTCAGAACGAACTGATCATCGAATCTCTTCAAAAAAGCATCTTTGCTATATATGACATTACCGGTGCTTATATAAACCGATACGAAGTAAACGGAAATATTCGCATTCCCCTTTCTGCCGGAGTATATTTAATAAAAAACCTCTCTGACGGAAAAACTATAAAAATAAATATAAACCGATAAACACTGTTCTGCAAAACTAAAAAGAGGAAGCCGATTATTATTTGGCTTCCTCTTTTCTTTTTACAACACACACACTCACACGCTATCTTTCATAATGGTAATCTCTCAATTGAGACTGCAATTGCTGACGTGTCATATAGATACGGCTTTTTATCGTTCCGATAGGCAGATGCATTTCATCGGCAATTTCCTGATATTTATAACCGGCAAGATAAAGTGAAAAAGGCACACGATATTCTTTTGAAAGACTATTGATCGCTTTATTTATTTGGTATCAATATCATTCGGAACGTCCGTACGTGAATCTGGCGCCTTTATACCAGCCGAAAGCCATTATCGGTTATTTCTATATGATGCTTGTCATGTTTTTCAGTACTTCGACTACCTTGTTGACCAGCTACCTGACCAGTATCTTAAAGGTAGACAGCACCCATACCTATTCCCTTTATACTTATTTGCTTCCGGGATATGTCTTGGGGGCGTTCATCTGTTTTTGGTGGTTCCGGTGGCAACGTTGGCGGTTTCGTTTCTTGATAGCGGGAGGAATGAGTTGTTTCGTCCTGTTCTTCGGGAGCCTTTATTTCGGGATCTCACCGGATAGCAGATACGAGATGCTCTACTTTCCTATATTCCTCAGGGGATTGGGCATGATGATTCTAATCATAGCTTTCGCCTTATTTGCCGTGGAAGATTTAAATCCTAAATATTTATTGTCAAACGCTTTCTTTCTCATCATTTTCCGTTCGGTACTATCCCCTATCATGGCGACTTCTTTTTACAGTAATATACTATATCGCTTGGAACAAAAATATATGTATTCCTTATCAGAAACCGTTACGCTGGCCGATCCTCTAGCCGCCTCACGCTATAATCAGGCGCTTGGCAACGCCTTGACCCAAGGGCATCCCTACGACGAGGCAGCGCAAATGGCTACCAATACACTCTATAATACGTTACAGCAACAAAGCTTATTATTGGCGTTAAAAGAGATACTGGGGTATTTATTAGTCATCTCCTTATTCATAGCGATCGTATCCCGTTTTATCCCATTCCATAAAACCATCCGTGTTACATTCGCCAAGACAGGTGATGATATGGTTTGATCAAACTATACCCGGCTGCAAATCTATCAGCCGGCATCTGCCTTTTTGTCATTTATAGTTTATCCGAAACATTTTGGCATTCGTTTTGTATAGGAATAGGCGGATCTTGAGAATGATCAGGATTAGGAATACGCACAAAATAACAATAAAAATAATAAGATATTCAGACTATGAGCAGTAAACAAGGTAACATCGGAGTAACATCGGAAAACATCTTTCCGATTATCAAGAAGTTCTTATACAGTGATCACGAAATCTTCCTTCGTGAACTTGTTTCTAATGCGGTAGACGCTACCCAGAAGTTAAAAACGCTTTCTTCCGTAGGCGAGTTTAAAGGCGAACTCGGCGATTTGACCGTACAGGTTAAGTTCGATGACAAAACGATCACGATCTCTGACCGGGGTATCGGTATGACAGCCGAGGAGATCGATAAGTACATCAACCAGATCGCTTTCTCTGGCGCCGAGGAGTTCGTTGAGAAATACAAGAACGACGCCGCTTCTATCATCGGTCATTTCGGTCTTGGTTTCTACTCCTCTTTCATGGTTTCCAAGAAAGTAGAGATCGTGACGAAATCGTACAAAGAAGGCGCTGTTCCCATGAAATGGAGCTGCGACGGTACGCCGGAATACTCCTTGGAGGAAACGACGAAAGAGGATCGTGGTACCGATATCATCCTGTATATAGACGACGAGAATAAAGATTTCTTGAACAAGGATAAGATCAATGGCTTATTGACAAAATACTGTCGTTTCTTACCGGTTCCTATCGCGTTCGGCAAGAAGCAAGAGTGGAAGGATGGCAAATATGTAGATACGGACGAAGATAACGTAATCAACGACACCAAACCGGCATGGGTTCGCAAACCGGCCGATATGACCGACGAGGATTACAAGAAGTTCTATCGTGACTTATATCCTATGACGGATGAGCCGTTGTTCTGGATTCACTTGAACGTAGACTATCCGTTCAACTTGACCGGTATCTTATATTTCCCTCGCATCAAGAGCAATATCGACTTGCATCGTAACAAGATCCAGTTATATTGCAACCAAGTATTCGTTACGGATTCCGTAGAGGGTATCGTTCCTGAGTTCTTGACATTATTGCATGGTGTATTGGATTCGCCGGATATCCCGTTGAACGTATCCCGTTCCTATTTGCAAAGCGATCAGAACGTGAAGAAGATCTCCAACCACATCACGAAGAAGGTGGCAGACCGCTTGGAAGAGATCTTCAAGAACGACCGCCCGCAGTTCGAGGAGAAATGGGATAGCTTGAAACTATTCATCCAATATGGTATGTTGACTGATGAGAAGTTCTACGACCGTGCGGTTAAGTTCGCCTTATTCAAGGACGTCGAAGGCAAATACTTCACTTTCGAGGAATACAAGAACTTAATCAAGGACAACCAGACAGACAAAGAGGGTAACTTAATCTATCTGTATACCACCAATAAAGACGAGCAATACAGCTATATACAAGCCGCAAAGGACAAAGGTTACAGCGTCTTGGAAATGGACGGACAATTGGATGTACACTTGATCGGACAATTGGAGCAGAAGTTCGAGAAGAGCCGCTTCGTTCGTGTGGATAGCGATACGATCGATAACCTGATCCGCAAGGAAGACTCGAATAAGGTAACCTTGAGCGAGGAGCAGAAAATGGCCATGCAGGAAGTATTCAAGAGTCAGATGCCGAAATTGAACAAGACCGAGTTCTACGTAACATTCGAGGCATTGGGCGAAAACGCGAACCCTGTCATGTTGACACAAAGCGAGTATATGCGAAGAATGCGTGAGATGTCCGCTATGCAACCGGGTATGTCTTTCTATGGCGAGATGCCGGATAGCTTCAACTTCGTATTGAATACGGATCATCCGTTGATCAAGAAAGTATTAACTGAAGAGGAGCAAGCTTGCGACGAGAAGTTAAAACCGATCCTTAGCGATATCAAAGGATGGGAGGCTCGTCAAGCCGACTTACGTGAGGCTCAAAGCAAAAAGAAAGAAGATGAGATCACGGCGCAAGAGAAAGAGGATATGACCAACACCAACCATAAGCTGGATGAGCTTCGTGAGCAACGCAACCAAGTTCTCGCCGAGTACGCCGGTACGAACAAGACAGTTAGTCAGTTGATCGACCTTGCTTTGTTAGGAAACGGTATGCTGAAGGGAGAGGCCTTAAGCCAATTCATCAAACGTAGCGTAGAACTGATCGGATAAACCAATCCTCACATATATAAAAAACCGTTCCTTCTCGGGGGAACGGTTTTTTTAGTTTCAGCACACGACATCCTCGACCACTTTCCGCAACCTATCCAAGTTCATCTCGCCGGATTGTCTCCACAAAGCCTCCCCTTTCCGTAGCAGGATAAAAGTAGGAATCGATTCCACCGTATACAAATCGGCAAGAGCGCTCTCCTCCTCGATATTGATTTGTACCACTTCTAATTTTCCTTTCTCCAATTCCTTGAACTCCTTCACGATCGGCATCATTTTCTGGCAATGAGGGCACCAATCCGCATAAAACTCAGCCATGACCAAAGCACCAGTCTCCATAACGGTCTTATTCCGCTCTTCCCTATTCAATTCTTTCTCTTTCATAACATCTTCTGTTTTAATTGTATTGATAACTCAACAATACGAAAAAACAAAATGTTTATGTTTCTAAAGAAATACTTCTTACATTTGGAGAAGAAAAACAGATTGGGTTCATATGAGGAAAATAACAGTTATCATAGCCTTATTCCTTGCTGCCATTCAGATTGTTTCCGCCCAGAAAGTAGGGTTGGTACTCAGTGGCGGCGGTGCCAAAGGAGCGGCACATATCGGAGTGATCAAGGCGCTGGAAGAAAATAATATACCGATCGATTACATTACCGGTACCTCCATCGGGGCGATTATCGGTAGTTTATACGCCATGGGATATTCCCCCGAGGAGATGCTGGAGCTGATGCTTTCCAAGGAGTTCTCCTATTGGCAAACAGGTACGGTGGAGGAGCAATATACCTATTATTTCAAGGAGCCTTACCCGACCCCGGAATTCGCGCATTTCTCCATCGATATGTCCGATTCCCTACAGATCAAGGCTAGCTTCTTACCGCAAAGCTTGATCAATCCCATACAGATGAATCAGGCGTTCATGGCCTTGTTCTCGCAGGCGACGGCAAAGGCGGGGTGGAATTTCGACAACCTGTTTGTCCCTTTCCGTTGCGTGGCCTCGGATATATATACTAAAAAGCCGATCATCTTTAAGAATGGGGATCTGGGAGACGCCGTACGTGCCTCCATGACTTTCCCGTTTTTCTTCCAGCCCATATGGAAAGACAGTATTCCTTTATTCGATGGAGGTATCTACGATAATTTCCCGGTAGGCCCGATGAAAGACGCGTTCCACCCGGATTTCATTTTCGGATCGACGGTATCGGGAGGGAATAAAAAGCCTTCGGAGAATCCTTATAACCAGATCGAGACCATGATCATGCAAAAGACCGATTACGAGGTACCGGAGGAAGATGGCATGATGATTAAATTCAGTTTTCCCACCGTCTCCTTATTGGATTTCCAGAAAGGTAAGGAGCTTATGGACATCGGGTATAAACGTACCCTTTCCATGATCGACTCCATCAAGCAACGGGTTCCCCGGGAAGTGCCTTTAAATGAGGTTACCGAAAGAAGAAAAGCCTATAAAGAGAACCTTCCCCCGCTGATCTTCCGCAATATTTACGTGACGGGCGTATCCGAGGCCCAGCGTAAATACATAGAGGCCCAATTACACAGGGATATCAATAACGAGTTCTCCATGGAAGAGTTCAAGCGGGCTTATTTCAAGATGCTGACCTATTCCAAGATTAGGGAAATCATGCCGCATGCCGTTTATAACCGGAAAGAGAAGAAATTCGATCTTTACCTGGACGTGAAGATGAAAGAAGAGATCACGGTTGGCTTCGGTGGAAACGTATCGTCTCATCAAGCGAATCAATTATACCTAGGATTGGGGTATCAATATCTGGGACGGTTCGCCGCCGACGTAAACTCGAACTTTCAAGTGGGTAACTCCTTTAGTGGTGTCATGTTGAGTGGCCGGATGTACCTGCAAACGCAAATCCCCACTTATTTAAATTGGCAAGGAGTCTTCTCGGACAAGAAATACACGGAAAGCCAATCCCTCTTTTATGAGGATATAGTGCCCGCCATGATTAAGCAGAAAGAACTGTACATGAAACTAAAATTAGGCTTCCCCTTCCTCAACCACGCGAAAGCGGAGATCGGGTTCGCCTACGGACGGTTGAACGATTTCTATTTGCAGAGCACCACGATACCTTTCCCGAATGCCTCTTTCGACCATAGCTGGTACGATTTATTCAGCGGCTCGTTAAGTATCGAGCAAAACTCACTCAACACCAAACAATACCCGATAAGCGGAAAACAGCAATTCCTAATCGCCCAATACGTAACCGGTACGGAGAAGTATACCCCATCCCCCACTTCCGCCACGACGGAAGCCCCGATTGGTCGCAAAGTGCATAGCTGGCTGCAACTGAAAGGGCGCTGGAACCAATACCAGACGCTGAGCAACCGTTTCAACTTAGGTTATTTGGCGGAAATGGTCATATCCAGCAAGAACCTCATGAATAACTATACGGCTAGCGTATTACAGGCCCCGGCGTTTACCCCGACACCCCATAGCGAGATTGTATTCAACGAGGCGTTCCGGGCGAACCAATATGTGGCTTTTGGGCTTTCCCCGATCTTGAAGTTAAGCAAGCTTCTGCACTTCCGGTTGGATATGTATGGCTTCGCTCCACTCTATGAAATACAAAAGACGGTGCCGGAAAACAACCCGTATGTCGGAATCCCGCATTATGGTAAGTTTTTGCACTCGTTTAATTATATGGGTGAAGCGGCGGTCGTATTGCAATTGCCATTCTTATGTATCAGTCTGTACGCCAACGGATACAGTTATCCGAAGGAGAATTTCAACTTTGGCTTAAACATTGGTTACCTGATCTTCAATCCAAAAATGTTAGATTAAATTCGCAAAAAAGTAGTCGAAACGTTTGCATATTTAAAACAAAAACGTACCTTTGCACTCGCAATCACGAAACAATGGCCGCGTAGCTCAACTGAATAGAGTAGCTGACTACGGATCAGCCGGTTACAGGTTTGAATCCTGTCGCGGTCACCATTTGAAGATAGCAATAGAATACATCTTGGCTCCTTAGCTCAACTGAATAGAGCATCTGACTACGGATCAGAAGGTTAAAGGTTTGAATCCTTTAGGAGTCACTTGAATATTCAAATTCATTTACAGATTGGCTCGCTAGCTCAACTGAATAGAGCATCTGACTACGGATCAGAAGGTTATAGGTTTGAATCCTATGCGAGTCACTTGAGAATCCTTATTTCATCCAGCGTCTTCGGAAGCAATGAAATAAGGATTTTTTCAATTTCTACCGGTCGTATCATTATTATTCATATATTCGCAGTTAATACAAAGAATATTTTATTTAAGATAAAAGGTAAACACTTGAAAGCACACTATAAAACTTCTATAGCCATAAGTCTAATCGTCATTATCGTATTAGTGATCTTACGTACCACTGTTACCGGACAAGATAGCATCAAATTCATCGACGATACCGATGATCAGCCAATCGATCAACAAAACAGCGACTCTATAGACCTTCGTTATTCCAATGAGTACCAAAGTTGGAAACAAACCTCGGACACGACTTTCCGCAGTTTGTTTAATGGGAACCAACAAGCTGATATCTTGGCCGAACATCCCGGAATGATGGTATTATGGGCAGGATACGCTTTCTCCAAAGATTATCTAAGTCCCAGAGGGCATATGTATTCCATAGAAGATCTATACAAAAGCCTGCGGACCGGCGCTCCCATGACCCCGACGAGTGGTCCCCAGCCTGCCGCATGCTGGGCATGTAAAAGTCCGGACATACCCCGCTTATTAACGACCACCGATGCCAAGACCTTATATAAGAAGAAATGGGCGGAGCTAGGCAACGAGATCGTGAATCCAATCGGATGCGCAGACTGCCATGAGCCGCAGAGCATGGGATTGCGCGTGACCCGCTCATTCTTGAAAAGTGCCTATAAGCGCAACGGATTACGTATAGAGGACGCAACCGAGCAAGAGATGCGATCTCTAGTATGCGCCCAATGCCACGCCGAATATTATTTCCAAGGAGAAGATCGTATACTAGCCTTACCTTGGGATCAAGGTTATACAGTAGAAAATATAGAAGCCTATTACGATAGCATAAACTTCACCGATTTCACCCATAAATTAAGCCGGGCACATTTGATAAAGGCGCAACATCCGGATTTCGAGTTATTCCAGATGGGCATTCACGGGCAAAGAGGCGTTTCCTGCAGAGAATGCCATATGCCTGCTGTCGGGGAAGATGAGAACCGGTACAACAACCATCATATCAAAAGCCCGTTGGCGATGATAGACCGTACTTGCCAAGCCTGCCACCGGGAAAGTGAGGAGATCTTACGCAAGGATGTTTATGAACGGCAAAACAAAGTCTACGCCATACGCATGCGTGTAGAGGAAGAATTGACAAAAGCCCATATAGAAGCGAAATTCGCTTGGGACAAAGGCGCTACGGAATCTCAAATGAAAAACGTATTAAAACTGCTCCGGCAGGCACAATGGCGTTGGGACTTCGCCGTGGCCTCACACGGGGCGGCTTTCCACGCGCCCCAAGAAGTCACACGTATCTTGGGCAGCGGACTCGATAAGTCTACCCAAGCCCGCATCCAGATCATGAAGGTCTTAGCGCAGCTAGGCTATACCCAAGACGTTCCGATGCCGGATATCTCCACGAAAGCGAAAGCCCAGCAATATATCGGCCTCGATATGGAAGCCGAGCAACAGGCCAAACAAAAGTTTTTAGAAACCGTCATCCCCCAATGGCAGGAAGAAGCGAGGGCCAATAAACGATTCATCGAAGGTAATTAAGTTCTTTCCTCCAGCTCCAACCCCGGGGTATAAGGTAGCGAGATCGTAAACTTACTACCTACACCAACCTCGGATTCAAGCGATATGCTTCCATGAAACGTATGAACGATACTCTGGCAGATCGCTAACCCCAAGCCTGTACCTTGGGCAAACTCATCTAGTTTCTGGAAACGCTCGAATACCTTTTCCTTTTTATCATCAGGAATGCCCTTACCCGTATCTTTCACGGAAATAAGGATCGATTTTCCATCTGCGCTAAGTTCGTATCCGATCTCGATATATCCCTTAGCGGTAAACTTCACCGCATTATTTAATGAAATTGGTACAAACCTGCGTCAACCGGAAATGATCCGAACGGATGATAAGAGGTTCATGGGGAACCCTTATCTTTAACTCCACTCCCTCCGGCATCATCAATTGATGCGTATGGAAGATATCTCCCATCAGTTTACTCAGATCGAGGTTCTCATAAGAGAAAGACATGCTACCGGATTCTATGCGTGATAGATCCAAGATATCGTTGATCAGCTTAAGCAACAGGTCACTGTTTTTGGTAATCAGATCTATAAACTCCGCCTTTTCCTCCGGTTCCAAAGGCATATCCGAATTGAGCAATTGGGAGAAGCCTACGATCGCATTCAGAGGCGTACGTATCTCATGGCTCATATTCGCCAGAAAGACTAATTTCATCCGATCGGATTCCTCCGCTTTCTGGCGGGCGGCTATAAGGCTATTCTCCGTGTCTTTTATCCGCTGGATATTCAAGCATAAGCCACTTACCTCAACAGCTTCGTCACCGGAAACCGAATCTTTCTCATTCTTATTTTGGGCATAGCGAAATTCCCACCACTCATACCCCTTCTTATTAAAGTTACAACGACGTTGCGTCACTTTCCGGGAAAGAAAGCCACTATCCAGCAGATTCCGGTCTCGAAGGAAATTATCCAGTTCTTCAGGATGTATAGCATCCTGAAACTCCTCGATTTTCATCGGTACACAGGGCATACCTAAATAATGGTAGAATCTATTATCAAACTCGAATACCCCTTTGCTATACCGAAAAGCGAAAATGTTGCCGCTATCCAACGCAAAAGAAAGAAAAGTCTTCTCCCTTTTTAACTTCTCCTGCGCATCCTTCTTATGTAAAGCCTCCTGTATATATCGCTTTCTTTGGTAACTAAAAAGCAGAAGCAACATCACCACCAGAATAAAGCCGGCAGCCCATATATAATATTTATATTGAACGACAAACGGCATATTCGCAATAATAGCTCCTTCCGGCAATTTACTACTATCAATGCCCCAACGTTCTAACACACCGTAATCAAAAACATAAGCCTTGTTACTCCCTTCGATTTGCGGAAAATTGGACGGGGGCGTTCCTTTCAAGATAGAGACGACCCGGTTTACAGCCCCCTCTACCTCATCCTTAAAGACAGTGACATACCCGCCAACTACGCCATTCTGATTTCCGATCAACTCATTGATCACGGAGAAACATGGAAAGGCGCTGAGCCGCCCCAACGAGATTGTCATATAATCCCTCTTGGTTGCCAGATACGCTTTATTATAATAATTCTCGCCGAATCCCTTAATCAGGGCATTCGCCGATTTCGTACTGAGTGTGCTTATATACATCGTATCCGGCTTTATCTTAGGTATATCCGATATCGAAATCCCGTTCTTTCCGGATAAACGTACCCGATCCAAGGAATATATATTGTTCACGGCACAAATATCCTGAATCTGCGCATTCATGTCCGCCAGCATCATATTATCCTGAAAGGTATCATCCGAGACTCTTATGACGATGCAATTACCAACAAGCCGCTGTATCAATTCTATATTCCTCTTATAATCCGGTTTATCATAAAAGCCCGTCATATTCGGATATTTCCGGATGATCGGGATATTGGGATAACTAACCCCCATAAACACGACCGGGATCGATTTAGCGAGGGGATGCCTGCTACTTATCAAAGCGTTTAAGGCTTGATCGTCATTGACCAGAATAATATCCGGGTTCCATGTCGATAACCCATTCAGTTTCTTGAATAATTTCTGTCGCTGTTGCTTCTCCGAATATTGCTCACAATCCAAATAAAAAGAATAGACACTCGCATGTATCCCCTTCTTCCGCAATTCACTCGACATGATTTCCTTCATCTTCTCATAGGCGGGAAAATGTTTTTCGTAAGATTGAATCACGAGTATACGCTTCTCCTCCGATAAGTCTGTAGAGGATTTACATGATATACAGGTAACAAAGAGAAATATGATAGATATTATTCCAAATAAGCGCTTAGCTGGCATATCGTTCCTTTAAGGTGTTTTCTATGACTTTACAAAACTAAAGATTTATTTCGTACATTTGAGCATATTTTTCACGAAATACAATCAAAACATCAAATACATGAAACAAGAAATCCAATTAAACGAACACAACAAGCAAGAGTATCCTCCTATGCACACGGCGGAACATATCTTAAACCAGACAATGGTGCGGATGTTCGGATGCCCCCGGTCTAAGAACGCACACATAGAGAGGAAGAAGTCTAAATGCGATTATCTATTGGCGGAGGAGCCTAGCCCAGAGGCCATGGCTGAGGTCGAGAAGAAGATAAACGAGGTGATCGACCGGCACCTACCCGTAACCATCGAGTTCATGCCAAAAGAAAAGGCCGGCGGTATCGTGGATTTAAGTAAATTGCCCGATGATGCCAGCGATACATTACGTATCGTACGCATAGGCGATTACGATGCCTGCGCATGTATCGGATCGCACGTGGCGAATACATCCGAGATCGGACATTTCAAGCTATTGAATTACGACTATGCCGACGGGAGATTACGGCTACGTTTCAAATTGGTATAAAATTTAAAGCAAGCGCAAACAGCCAAATGAAATATTTTGTGTAAGTTTGCAAGCGATTAAAAGAACATTTTAATACAGACATTAAATACAATAGTTATGCAAACAATTGACAATTTCAATTTTGCCGGCAAAAAGGCATTTGTAAGAGTTGACTTTAACGTTCCATTGGACGAAAACTTCAACATCACCGACGACACTCGTATGCGTGCCGCTCTTCCTACATTAAAGAAGATCTTAGCGGATGGTGGTAGCGTAATTATCGGTTCTCACCTAGGCCGTCCGAAAGGCACTACCGATAAGTTCTCCTTGAAGCACATATTGAAGCACCTTTCTGAGTTGTTAGGCGTAGATGTTCAGTTTGCAAACGACTGTATTGGCGAAGAAGCCGGCGCTAAGGCTGCCGCTTTGCAACCGGGCGAAGCTTTGTTGCTTGAGAACCTTCGTTTCTACGCTGAAGAAGAAGGCAAACCAAGAGGTTTGGCTGAAGACGCCTCCGACGAGGAGAAGAAGGCTGCCAAGAAAGCCGTTAAAGAAAGCCAGAAAGAGTTCACGAAGAGATTGGCTTCTTACGCTGACTGCTATGTAAACGACGCGTTCGGTACCGCTCACCGTGCTCACGCTTCTACGGCTTTGATCGCTGACTACTTCGATACGGACAACAAGATGTTCGGTTATTTGATGGAGAAGGAAGTGAAGGCTGTCGATAAGGTTATGAACGACATCCAACGTCCGTTCACAGCTATCATGGGTGGTTCTAAGGTTTCCTCTAAGATCGAGATCATCGAGAACTTGTTGAACAAGGTAGACAACTTGATCATCACGGGTGGTATGACTTATACTTTCACGAAAGCGCAAGGCGGTAAGATCGGTAAGTCTATTTGCGAGGACGATAAGTTGGATCTTGCTCTTGATTTGATCAAGAAAGCGAAAGAAAAAGGCGTAAACTTGGTATTGGCTGTTGACGCTAAGATCGCTGACGATTTCAGCAACGACGCTAAGACTGATTTCGCTCCGGTAGATCAGATTCCTGATGGTTGGGAAGGTCTTGACATAGGTCCGAAGACCGAGGCTATCTACGCTGACGTTATCAAGAACTCTAAGACGATCCTTTGGAACGGTCCTACGGGTGTATTCGAGTTCGAGAACTTTACGCACGGATCTCGCACGGTTGGCGAGGCTATCGTTGAGGCTACGAAGAACGGCGCTTTCTCTTTAGTAGGTGGTGGCGACTCTGTTGCTTGCGTTAACAAATTCGGTTTGGCTAACGGCGTATCTTACGTTTCTACAGGTGGTGGCGCTCTTCTTGAGGCTATCGAAGGTAAGGTTCTTCCAGGTATCGCAGCTGTAAAAGGCGAGGCTTACAAATAATCAGATAAGTAAGTGATTTAATAAAAAATCCCCCGGGACGCTCGAGATATTCGAGATGTCCCGGGGGATTTTCTTTGATTTAGTTCCGTATTAATCTTGTTTCAAGATCAAGGCGGAAGAGGCGCTTACGGTAGTTTTACCCTGTACGGAACCTTTACCGTCCAGATAAATCCGACCATCCTTACAAACCGGAACCCATGTTCCTTCCGGCAGAGAAACCGTTACCGCCTTCCGGTTCCCGTTAAAGATAACCATAATCTTCTTCCAACTATCCCCGTTCGCATGCTCCCCTAAGGTATACGCTACAACACCGGGCTGGTTCACTTCTTGGAATTGAAGGGCCTCCCTCACTCCCTCGGCCGTGGCGATACGGAAAGCCGGGTGCGACTTACGAAGGGCGATCAAATCCTTGTAATAGTTGAAAACATCCTTGTTTTTTGCCTTCAAAGACCAGTCGATCTCATTGATTGAATCGGGCGATTGATAGCTGTTATGTACGCCCTTCTTATCGTGCAGCAACTCCTCTCCTGCCCGCATGAAGGGTACTCCTTGCGAGGTGAAGATGATGGTCTGGGCCAACTTGCCGAATCGTATCAACTCATCCGGGGTAGCGTCTTTCGGAGCCGAGAGCTTCAACTTATCCATCAAACAAAGATCATCGTGGCAAGAGACATAGTTGATCACTTGCGTAGGCTTGTTCGCATAAGGCGCTTTGCAATATAATATTTGGTTATAGTCGATTTGCGGATGGCGGATAGCGCCTACGATACCAAACTTAATAGACTCCTCATTGCCTTCCGGCTTTCCGGAGGCGAAACCGGCCTGTGTAGTCTCGAACACGCTTCCTTTTAAAGCATCCCGCAGGTCATCGCTAAATACGGCCACGTCATTCAGTTTCGGGGCGTTTACCTTGATCGCCCGTTGATCTTCTGGTAGCGGGGAATCGCTAGCGGTCCAGCCCTCGCCGTATACGAAGATGGAAGGATCTAGTTTGGTTAACTCGGCTTTTACCTCGTTCATGGTTTCTACGTCATGGATTCCCATCAAGTCGAAACGGAAACCATCCACATGGTATTCCTCGGCCCAATATTTCACGGACTCCACGATATAGCGGCGTACCATCGCCCGCTCCGAAGCGGTCTCATTGCCACAGCCGGAGGCATCCGAATAGCTTCCGTCCGGTTTATGACGGTAGAAGTAACCGGGGACGGTCAAGCTGAAATTCGACCCGTCACCCACAAAGGTATGATTGTAAACCACGTCCATGATCACACGGATACCATTCCGGTGCAATCCCCGCACCATCTCCTTGAACTCACGGATACGAGCCTCGGGATTGTAAGG
>OLIT01002239.1_pt1 | contig 14597 bp, 8 predicted proteins | sample 1601341 | NCBI WGS metagenome assembly OLIT01 (sample SAMEA2452121, study PRJEB22498) | human gut metagenome | biome: human feces; feature: human gut; material: feces | place: Australia | collected 2012
GAGGCTCGGCAGGGCCTGTAAAATTGAAAAAAGACTTTATTAATATTCTATTTTTCTAAATTCAATAATCTTTTAATCATTAGAATTATTTTGCTTCCCGTTCATTAGTTTTATCTCTTTGTCAAAATCTGATTCAAACAAGCGGTCTTGAACGATACGATATTTTTCAAATTCGCTCTCAGCAAACGATTTTGCTATTTGTGCAGTAACCTTTCCACTATTTTGCAAAATGTCTCGGTCATCGGCTTCCAAAAACTTATCAAGCCGTTTAGCCCAGTCATCCATCGTCATAGGAATATGTCTTTTTGCTCGGTCTTCCGCTAAATCCAAATAAGCATTGACAATACGCCCTAATGATTCTAATTCTGTTTCTGTCAGATAATTTTTGGCAATGGAGACATCCGTTTTGACAATCTTACCGTTAGGACTCTTTTCCCATGATGTTAACCCCATGTGCTCTTTTTCGGCATTTGCTCTTGACACTATCAGTTCAGCAGCAGTATGACCATGTATCGCATAATGCAACTTATTTTGAACCTTAGCAAAAAATTCTTTCGTGATTACAGCATCTTTGTTGTAATCCATTGAAGTCGCATAGATATCCGTTATCTTCTGATAGAATCTACGCTCAGATAAACGGATCTCACGAATCTGCTCAAGCAAACGATCAAAGTATTCTGTTGTGAGCACAGAACCACCATTTTTCAAGCGCTCGTCATCCATAACCCAGCCTTTGATGGTGTAGTCCTTGGCAATTTGATTGACCCATTTACGGAACTGCACCGCACGCTCAGAATTCACCTTAAATCCTACTGCAATGATCATCTCTAAGGAATAGTGATTTGTGCTGTAGCTTTTTCCGTCAGCGGCAGTTATTCGAAATTTTCGAATAACTGAATCCTCCTGTAGTTCGCTATCCTCGAATATTTTCTTAATATGATAATTTATTGTGTTAGTACCCACGTCATATAATGTGGCCATCATCTTCTGTGTCAGCCATATATTTTCGTCCTCATAGCGCATCTCAATACTGTCCTGCTGATCACCAACTGAGGCAACATAAGTTAGATATTCTGCTGCGCTGGAACGGATGGTTATTTCATCTTTTTTCTTTTTCATATAGGATGCCTCCTTCTTCGATAAATCACTCTATAATAAACAATGAACGAATTTCTGTATACTCTCATCGCCCATGACAACGCTTATACTTCTTTCCACTTCCTCAAGGACACAATTCATTGCGGCCTATCTTCTTCGGCCAATTTGCTCTTTCCTGAACCATAATAGGAATTTTTCCATCATGCATAAGTTCAAGTTTCCTCAGACGATACAAATATTCAGAGACTCCCAATATAGCTTGAAACATACACATTGCCTCATTTTCAAATTCAAGCAAATATTCTGTTTTCTTTTTTGTTCTATCTTTCGGATTAGGAATATAAGTTATCAGCTGGTCTACTGAATTGTATTCAATATCATTATGACCGATAGCATTTCTCAATTTCGCATTCACAAGGATTTTCAAAAAGCCTGTATAGTCCTCAGAATCCAAGCAAAAATGATATCTTGATGCTTTTGTGAGTTTAATATAATCCTCTAAAGACTTTACATTTTTCTCAATCGGATTCATAGCATTTACGTCAGACCTATACTTAATATTGTTAAGCGCAACAGGAATAATCATCAAATTACCTAACGCCTCATAAACATCCAGATAAAACTGTTTTGCACTATCAAAACTGCTCGTTGTGGAACCTTCGTATTCAAAATCAAAAGAATTATCTTTACAGTATTGTATAGCCAATGCATGTATAAGTCTTTGATATACGACCATAAACTCATCGTAGACCTTGTAGATCAGTTCCTGTAATTCTTCAAGGTGGAATCCATCATGAGAATTAAGGAACTCAATCAGGTCCTTCATTTGTGCTGAATCCATTTTCAATATTCCAGCGCTAAACGAAAGGTCATTAAGGATATCTTTTCTTAATGATGAATAAAATCCATGTACCTCAATCATGTGGACAGCTCTCAATGTTTCGGATTCATCTCTACATTGAAAAAAATGACCAGAAAACTCCTTTTGAATCTCTTGAGTTAAGTATTCGCTATTGTTTTTTGCTAAATTGAGAATTCTTTTATAGTTCTTCCACTTTTTGGCAGTTACGTTCAACTTAGACACATCTTGTCCAAATTCCTCATAAGAATCATTCGTTTTCATACAATTCATATATCGAATAAACGGTGTAATCACTAGCCTCTCTAAATCAGCTGCTTCTACTTGTTTTAAGGTAGGAAATTCACCAGAACACTCAATAATGTAATCCGCATTTTCGTCCTGAACTTCATCAGCATTATCAAAAGAAAAACTTAACCCCGGACGATCTTGCCCTATCTTCACGCTACCAGACAAAGAGGTTCCACATTTACCACATGCTACTTCTATCGGATGTTCTTCTTGCCAGCCAACTTGCAAACGAACTCTAGTAATACATCCGCAAACCTGACATTTTATAAAAGTATTAAAAACCATAAAACCTGCCTCCTTTCGCTGGATTACATAAACATATCATCGTTCCAAACGAGTTTTACCAAGTCAATGAGTACTGCTATTCTTTCAGTAATTTCATTCTTACCAAATGAAGCATACGATTTGAAGCCAAGATTATTATCTAAAACGAACTTCTTAAATTGGGGATTATTCTGATATGCCAGATCACCAAGTGATTCAGTATAGATATTTCCTTCATTGGAACAGTACTTTTTCAGTTTGTAATCATACTTTGCATCATTTAAGCTTGCATTGATGCTCTTATGAAGAAGCAATAACGCACCGATGCTATTTCTCCAACGTCTGAAATCGTCTTGGTCAGAATATTCCGCGGTAAACCATTCATAATGGTCTGTAATAATGTGCTCAATCTCAAATGGATTCTTTGTTTGAGTGTTCATGTAATTGCAGTAGTTTGATGCAACACCAGTCTGTTCTTCAATAAATCCTGTAATACGTGCAAGGATATTCTTAATGTATTTCTTAGTAAAGCTGTTAAGTCTTAAATCACTTAATGCTGCTGCCGGGTCAAATGCGAGATTGATATACTGCTGTTCTAATTTCTGTTTCAATGTAGGTATGTCTGTCATGCGGATATCCTTAGTAACATTGAAAACAAAGTTTTTAATTGTGCTGTAATCTACAGAGCGGTAATTCGTTACTCTGGATACAATCAAAACATCAATAAATCTTGCCACCAGATTAATCTTCTCAATAATAACTGGCCATGAATCTTCATAACATACAGGCGCTAATAATAGCTGTGGCTGTAATGTGAAGTTAACTTGCGCATTGTAATATACATACTTTGTTTCTTCAGCGAACGTTGTTTCTGCCTGACGGATACGCTCATAAACCTCTGCGAATTTTGCAAATTTCTTTATGAACAACTCAAAGTCATCGGAACCATTAAGTCCCAGCTTATCACGTTCATCTCGTACCCATTTGTGGAAGGAACCGCCGATGATATCAAAATCCTTATTTACTGCACCAGCTTTTGTTTCACGAATTGTTTCTGCATAGTGAGCTCTCAACCATGCCTTAATAAAGGTCTCATCGCCTTTGTCATCGTCCTTCTTTAAAGTAAGAACTTTTTCTTTCCAAAGGCCATTCATTTTTTCTCGTATGGAGTCAGATTTTATCTCCGAAAGCAAATAGCCCTTCAACATTTCGGTGGATGTCAAACTCAAACCACGATCATTCATTGTAACGAATATCTTATGAGCGTCCTGTTCTGTTGTTGCTACAATCTCAATAAAGAATACTTTTTCTGCAACCCAATCACAAAAATGCAGCAACATATCATCTGTAATGTCTGCCGGGAAAACATCCTGAATATCTTGATAACGACCATATAGATTTTTTACGTACTCACCAGCACCAGTAGTATCAAAGTCAGTATCGTTGAAAATTGCATTCATACAATCCTGCCGGTCATCAACATTGATGTTGAAAGACTTAGTACCGAAGGATTCTGAGAAAATCATAGTCTCAATCATGTTATAACTCTGGCCGATAGTCTTTAATCTGTTATTAAGATACATCAGCAATAGTGTCAAAGACGAAAATCTTTGCTGACCATCAATAATCGCATTTTCTCTTCCTGCCAGAACAATGGAGCCCATGAAATATGCGCCATAATCAGCTACAGCTTGTCTTGGATCATCTGTTTTATAATATTCCAAGAATTCTGATGTAAGGTCATCGATCAACTCTTCTATGTGCTTACGCTGCCACATATATTCGCGCTGATAATAGTGAATAGAATACTTTGTATTCTGTAATAATTGTTTTAGATTCTTAGGCGAACCTTCAATTTTCTTCATTAGGCATCCTCCTCCAGAAACAGTTTCGGGGCATTAAACCTAATACTTGCTGCTTCTGTCATCACACTCGTGTTTCCACAATCCAACAAAGATAAGCGTAGTCTTAACTCATCAGTGCTTCCATCATGGGCCACATACTCGTCTTTATGTTTTTTGATAAAAGTTGCTGACTCTCTTGAAAAGCCATTTCGCTGCAACAAAATCGTTAATGGATTTGTGGTTCCAAACTCGACATATTCATACCAGTTATTATCAAATTCATCGACATCATGAATCTTTTTATATTCGTTAGAAAACCTCAGAAAATAATTTGAAATACTAAAAAGCACAATATTTTCAATAGCCTCTAGCGTATCAGCAAAAACTACATTCCTGTGTTCCTTCGAGTTATCATTATAAATAGTTGGTGGTTGGTATGCTGACACCCAAAAATTCTCCGGATGTTGCTTATGATAATCAATTGCTCTCTGCATGATGTAACTCAGTCCAGAGCCTTCCATCCATTGCGACAGTATTACTGCATACCATTTTCTCTTTGATTCGTTTCCAAGTGTCGATTTCTCGTAAATAGGCCAGTCAAATATTTTTGAGAGCTTGTTGAAAAAGTCAATGATGTCATCATATTTGAAGCCATTTTTAGAAGACGGATATTCCAACCCGTTCTTAATGGCTATAATTAGCCTCTTAGTCTGGTCTACAGAAGTATTAATATCATCATCCGGCAATGTAGGTGAACTATTGAACTTTTCTCTAATCTGCTGCTCATCCTCTACTGTTAGGAAATCTGAAAACTCCCTATGTACAAGGCTATCACGTTCTTCCATAATATCTCTTAAAAGAATAAGGCCAAACTTGCGCATCATTACATAGGATTCCTCTGACTGGTCCTCTCTGCGCTTTGGAATTTCCGAGCTACCACTCTTAAGGATTTCTGCAATATACTTCTTTTCTACTCGTTTGAGAGCTTGCGGATTGCTTTCAATTGACAGTTCTTGTTCCGGTATCGGCTCTTGAAGCATCTCAATATAGCTTTCCGATGATACAGACTTTTCATCTGAAACGAAAAATACATTTCCATATAGGTTATAGCTGATACGACCAACTCGACCAATCAAGTTCCTAAAATCCACCGGATTCATTTTTCTTCTAAAAATTTTATTGTCTGTAATAAAAAGATTATCTGCAGGTAAATTAACACCCTCAAGAAGTGTGCTTGTGCAAAACATTATGGTGATATTTCCCTTTTGAAACAAATCTTCTATACGAGTACGTATGGAAGCAGGCAAATACCCAATATGATAAGCTACGCCCTTCTTTATCATGCTGGCGAGATAATAATCTCCGTGCACTTCCTGCATAATATCTTTTGAAAGTGAATCTAGTTCCGGATCATTCTTATCAAGAATACCTCTTGATTCAGCAAAGCTCCTTGCTGCAGCTATTGCCTTTGCACGACCATTGTAATATACAATAGTTTGACTGCGCTTCTCTGGCGGTAATCGTAGATTTTTTCCTTCAAACAATAACAGCATATCATTAAGAGTGACATCTGACTTTTTTATAGAAGCAATCTGAATACGATGATTTGTTCGCTCGTTATAGACCGAAATATTATTATTGATAAGATCCATAAGAAACTTTATCTGCACAACCGGAGAATATGTAGTAGCCAGTTTACTCTCATCACTGCTTTCAATGGCTTCATTCATTAATCGTAAATAAACCTGCGGATTAGGAATATTCGGTGATGCAAAAATAAAATGAGGTTTCTTCTCCTTCTGCAACAGCATATCAACCACTTTATAGTAGAATGGACCTCTGCTATTTTTTCCTGAAAGTTTATGTGCTTCATCAACAAATAGATAATCCACTTCCAATGACGGATTGCTAATTAACAAATAAAGCAAACGCTCTGGAGTAAGCACAAAAATAAAATTATGATTTTCTTCCAGTGCGATGTCGCTTGCCGCAGTTACAACTCTATAATTACACCGTTTAAGGTTATCTTCCAGATCGTTAATTATTTTAGACCGGACTTCATTGATTAATGCTTTGGTCGGCACTATAAGCGCATAGTTTTTCTTCGCTCCATGCAAAATTTCGTCTTTGATAAACATTCTCATTATAAAAGACTTTCCCATTGATGTTGGACCAGAATAACTAAAACATGGATCTGTCAAATGATCATATGCTTCTTTTTGAGCACTGAAAAACTTCATTTCCGGTGCTGCTGGAATCGTCAAATAATCATTTCTGAATTGTTCGAATATCTTCTCAAACACATTGATATCCTGATATTCAGAGTTGATAATCTGCAACCCTTGATGATTGCCAGCACTCGAAAAAACAGAACCGGCGTATAGCTTTACCAATGCGTCTTCTGGGTGCAACTCACTTAAAAGAATAATTAACTCCTGAGCCCACATCTTATGACTATCACTATTGGTCGGATGAGTAGATTTTGACAGTAAATCTGCAAATCTGAGTGCATCCTTCAGATTATATTTTCTTTGCCCACCTTGAATCTGAAAGAGCTTTAATGCGTAATTAAACAGGATATTCTCATGAAGTTCATTTAAGTAGGCATTGCTTTCGATGTCGACAAATATAGTTTCACCTAATGTTTTCTTATCGTTCATAGGTCAACATCTCCTTTCAATACCGCTTCCATGATATCCTTCTTATCCGTTTCACCATCATTAAAAGGCAGAACATAGAAATAGAATGAATGCAAATTTAAATTATTGTCACTGATTTTCTGGAGAATATAGTCAATATTACGTCGAATATCCTCCTGCATTTTTTCCTCAACTATTTCCGGAAACTCTGCGATACTATATTGATTCGGGTCCAAGCCAATTGTATAACCCAAGAAAATACCATATGAAGTATTATAATTGACCGTTGGATTAGGCGAAGGAATAAAAATCTGTTTAGCGAGTTCAACTTCGTCATCATTTAGGAGTCTGTCGAAAATGACATTGTCAACCATATGCAATTCTTTATCTTCGTTCTTTTCTATCTCGACAATGCTCTCAAAGGCCGCATCAATTGCATATGTTAGATCTCCTACAATACTTGAAGCTCCAAATACTACCTGATGATATGGCACCCCGGATACACTACTTGTCAGCAGATGGATTCCATCACATGAACTTGCATACTGCTTAGCGTCAGTAGATAACTCCACCCGGCTCATTAACTTAGGTGCCTTTAGTTTTTCCTCTAAAAATGAATATAGTAACAGTTCTCCCAGCTCGGAGCCTGTACCCTTTATGTCTGCTCCACCATTCTTCCGAAGCACTCTCAATGCCTGCGATACAATTGCAAAAGCATCTCCCGTCACTTTGAAATGCTCGATTTTAGCACGAGAAAACACATAGTCACCTATATTTCGATATAAGAGTTTTTTCATTTCTTCCGGATTGAACTTATTGTTACGAATATTCAAATGAAAAAGGCGCAGCTCACCCTGCGTTATCCACGATACCGGACTTGATTGTGTTACTTCACAAAATACCGCATCAAAATCTCCGTGTACAGTTTTAGATAAATTATCACTCATGCTGCGCCTCCTTCATTATTCTTTCTTTGCTCCGTATGGCGTAGGCGACTCAGCTACCATACTTGCATTTGTTTCAACTTGTGGGTATTCAATAATCTTTGAACCACTCTTTGGGTCATAGGTCATATTGAATACCATATCAGAGAGCCATTTCTTAAAAGACGGATTGTCCTGAAATTGTTTAAATAGCTCCATATTGTCCGCCATCACTGAGAAGATGACCTGCTGCAATGCTCGTTCACTTTCCATACGAGCATTTTGTTTATCAGAATTTTTCATTGCATTTTGATAGCGTTCGTCCTTTGCTACCATGTCCGGAATTGCTACAATCTGGCGTCTAACGTTGTCAGGCTTCTTCCAGTCAATATTCCCAAACATATCGTTAAAGTCACTTAGAATAATTGAAAGCAGGTCCATTTCCGGATTTACGATATGACCACTTTTTCCTGCCGGAACAGGTGCAACCTCGGCATCTTCATCCGCCAACTTAATAGACATTGACTCCTGAGCCTCTAATCTATAGCTATCAAGATCAATAACATCTAAAATTCCCTCCGAAAAATCGTCATCGCGTGGTGACGGAAGTTTCGGAATAAGCAGATTCAAGAAAATAGATAAGCGTTCCCATTCGGCATTTCCATATGGAAGAATTGCCCCAAGAAAGCCATAGGTTCGACAAAAAGCCTTTGCAGAACTCTTGAACTTAATCTGGTCTTCTGTATCCAAGTCCTTATAAATCACAGCGCATGTATCAAGAATAGGGTCAAGTTTATCTCTTTCTGCACCATCAAGATACAGATTTACCAGCTGTTCTACATTTTCCTCTGAATAGACCTGATATTCTTCCATTGTTGCTATCAAATCATACAGCTTATTAGGGTCAGTTTCACCAGAAAGCAATGTTGTTCTATAATATCTAGAGAAAGACTTCTCTATCATGTCAGGACTGTTTGCAAAATCCAGCACGAAAGTATCATGTTTCTGCGGATGACATCTATTTAACCTAGACAATGTCTGAACAGCCTTAATATCATAAAGCATCTTATCTACGTACATCGTATGTAACAGAGGCTCATCGAAACCAGTCTGGAACATATCAGCAACAATAAGCATTCGGTATGGATCGGTCTTAAGCATCTTTGGAATCTTCGCATCTGAAAAACCATTTAATCCGGCAGATGTCAACGCAGGTTCTTGATCTTGATATTTATGCTCTCCAGAGAAAGCAACTATTGTCTTATAAGGACTGTGTCTGGCTGAAAGACATTTATTAATTGCATAGTAATATTCTATACAACGCGGAATACTCGATGTTACAACCATAGCACGGGCTTGTCCACCGATCTTCCCCTTTGAAATAACCTGCTCGTGAAAATGTTCAACCATCATTTCTGCTTTCTGTGAGATAGTATAGCTATCACTTTCGACAAAAGCACGTAGCTTTTTCTGGGCACGTTTCTTATCAAACATCGGATCATCCTGTACCGTCTTCATCAACTTATAGTAACTTGAAATTGGTGTGTAATATTTCAGCACATCAAGAATAAAGCCTTCTTGAATTGCCTGTTTCATTGTGTACGAGTGGAATGGTCTGTGCTGTACTTCTCCATCTTCATTCAAAATAAGATTGCCATTTTCATCAACAACAAGTGTGCCAAATGTCTCCAGGGTCTTGTTCTTTGGAGTTGCTGTAAATGCGAAGTAGCTTGCATTGGGGAGGAGCTTTCGTCCTTCCATCATAGCATTGATTCTATCTTCGTTATCAAGTTCATCATCTGTAGCTAATCCTGATAGCGCTAAGTTCATCTGTGCAGAGTTCCGTCCATTTTGACCGGAATGAGCCTCATCGATAATAACTGCGAAATGATTTGTTTTATGCGTGGCTCCAATATCAGGCACAACATACGGAAATTTTTCTACTGTTGTAATGATAATTCTTTTCCCATCTTGAATAGCTTTTCTTAAGTCTCCAGAATGTTCAGCCCATGCCACAGTATTAGCCACCTGCATAAACTGCTTAATATTATCCCGAATTTGCTTATCGAGGATTCGGCGATCCGTAACAACAAGTACAGAATCAATCATTGGATGTCCATCTTTTTCAAGACCAATAAGTTGGTGTGCCAACCATGCTATCGAATTAGATTTTCCAGAGCCTGCACTATGCTGACTTAGATATCGCTTTCCAACACCATTCGTTTTAACATCTGCAAGTAATTTTTCCACACAATCCAATTGATGATAACGAGGGAATATCTGCTTTACAGATTTTTTCTTGGTTTCAGGATCTTCTTCAATAACAACCTGTGCATAATTTTCAATAATGCAACTAAGTTTATCCTTAGTAAGAATCTTCTTCCACAGATAATCCGTCATAAGTCCATCTGGGTTTGGCGAATTACCAGCTCCATCGTTGTAACCTTTATCAAATGGGAGGAACCAACTCTTCTTTCCATCCAATTTCGTACAGAACTTAACACGTGCATCATCTACAGCAAAATGCACCATGCAACGTTTGAACTGGAACAATAGCTCTCGTGGATCACGATCATCCTTATACTGTTGAACTGCGTCATCAACATTCTGCTTCGTAAGCTGGTTCTTCAACTCAAAAGTGATAACTGGGAGTCCGTTGATAAATATACACATATCCAGTGCCAGTCTTGTAGAATCATTTGAATACATCAGCTGACGAGTTACACTGAAAATATTCTTCTCATACATTTCTTTTGCCTTAGCATTATTTTCTGTAGGCGTAAGATAAAATATAATCAAGTTTGCAGGATATACTTTCACTCCATTACGAAGTACGTCAATGACACCTCTCTTTGTAATTTCACCCTGGAGTCGGTTCAAGAAAGTTCTATTTTTCTGCTCATTCTTAAACACAGCCAGTTTTTCCATCTCATCCGGCTGCGTATCCTGAAGGAAGCGGAATAATCTTGTTTCATCAATTGCATAATCGCGGTTGTAATCAGCATTCGTTCCTTGTTCATAGCCGTTATGCTCGACAAGCCATTTTACAATCAAAGATTCAAGACCGCTTTCTCTTGTATTTGTAAATGCCATATTAACACCTCTATTTTTTTATATCTGCTCTTCCCAATACAATTTCAGAAATCAGCTTGTTTTTTTGTTCTAACAGAAGTTCTATTTTCTTTTGTAACGCTTCTATTTCAGCATCAAATTTAGCTGTAATCTCAGGAATGTATTTTACTATAGCTTCTTGTTCGTCTTTAGGCGGAACAATAAATGGAATCTCTTTCATCTTTGGAATTGATAAATCCCATTGTCCAACTCTAATACCATCTGAAGCCTGCGCAAAGAAATTCACATAAACCTTGCTCCTTATGGCATAATGAAAATATTCAAGATTTTCGAAGTCAACATCAAATACAAAATAAGCCGGACTTACTATCCCCGTATAATTAGAAATGCCATAAGAACCCTGCCAAGCTTTCATCTTATTCATTGCAAATTGACCCTTTTTTACGACTTTATAGCCACTAAGGTCGTCAGGAATAAAATTATGATTTGTTTCCAAATCATCAATATCACGAATAATAACACCCTGCTCTCTAACTACTGAAAGTAGTGGCAATTCAGGATGGTTTTTCTCAGAAACTGGATGAAGCAGCTGGCGCAATTTTATTGTTGTCCAGTGTGCAGGAATATCCCCCAACCAATCCACACCACTTGGTTTCATTGGAATATTTCTCTCAATTCCATGTGTGATTAACTCACTAACTACCGATTCTCGTTCAAAAACTAGGCCTTTCAATTCGTCTACAATTTCATCTATATTCCTAAATTCTTTTGGAGTATAGAAATATTTAGTGAAACTTATTTCATAACCCACTTTTGTTTTTTTCTTATCAATCCAAGCATACGGAGCAAATGGATGTATTTCATTTTTTAAGAAAGAGTCCATTCCGCCCGGATAATTGAACGGTACATTTTCAGTATCTGTTTTTTCTTTATCTGGAATCATATGTCCCTTTTTATCACGAGCTGGTTCTCCATCTTCGTTCAAAACAGGTTGTAAAACCGTTACCTTCCAATATCCAAATTCATTGTTATCAAAGATTTTGCTTATTTTGCTTTCTTCCATTTCGAGAAACATACGCATTATTTCTTTTCTTATTTCGGGAGTGAATTCACAATTTTTTTCTCCCATGTTTCTTTTTAATGGAGATTTTATTTCGGTTGCATCAATAAGTTGGATTCGGCCTTTTCTTCTTTCTTCTTTTTTATTGCTGAGAAGCCAAATATAAGTTGCAATCCCAGTGTTATAAAACATTTTCTCTGGTAAAGCTATAATCGCTTCTACCAAATCATTTTCAATCAAATACCTACGAGCATTACTTTCACCACTTCCCGCATCCCCTGTAAAAAGTGAAGATCCGTTATGCACTTCTGCAATTCTGCTTCCAAGAGGCGTGTCTTTCTTCATTTTTGCAACATTATTTAGCAAGAAAAGCAATTGGCCATCACTGGTTCTTGGTATCATCTTAAGCTGACTTCCATCTTCTAAATAAGCATTAAAACGGCTATCAAGAATGTCTTTCTTTCCTCCCATTTTTTCAGAATCTGTTTTCCAGCTCTTTCCGTATGGCGGATTTGCAAGCATAAAATCAAACTGTCGTGTCGCATGACCATCCGCAGATAATGTAGAACCATAAGCAATATGTTCTGCCTGTTCGCCATCTCCTTTCAATAACATATCTGCTTTACATGTAGCATAAGTTTCCGGTTGAACTTCTTGTCCGAAAAGATGAATAGAAACATTTTTTTCTCTACGCTTTGCGACAGTATAAAGCCGTTCCTGTGCAGCAGTAAGCATACCACCAGTTCCGCAGGCTCCATCATAGCAAGAATATGTTGCATCCATTATCTTATCTGCTACTGGAACAATAATGAGGTCCGCCATCAAATCAACAACATCACGAGGTGTCCAAAATTCACCTGCTTCTTCATTATTGTCTTCATTAAATTTTCTTAAAAGTTCTTCATATATTGTACCCATACCATGATTATCAAGAGCAGGTAATTTGATTGTCTGCTTGGAATCATCTGTGTAAACAGGTTTTGGACTTAAATTCATAGTTGGTGAAACGAATTTTTCAATCACTGCTCCTAAAACATCCGCTTCAACCATTGTATCAATCTGATTGCGAAATTTAAATTTATCTAGTATTTCTTGAACATTCGGAGAAAAGCCATCCAAATATGCCTCAAAATCGGCCTTCAAGGTCTGCTTTTTAGCTCTGCTTGTTAAATCTTTAAGCACAAATGGAGAAGCATTACAAAACGCCTGCCCCGCAGCATTGCACAGTGCAGGCCACTGGTTTGTAATATCAGCCTCATCCATAGTTTTTTTCATTTTAAGAACAGCTGGTTTGGAATCTTCTAGCATTGCATCTAAACGGCGAATAACCGTCATAGGCAATATAACATCACGATATTTTCCACGAGTGTACACATCTCTTAAGCAATCATCTGCAATTCCCCATATAAAATTTATAATTGCATTTTGCACTTGATTATCCATATAAATTTACCTTTAACCTTTCATCTGCTTGCTTTGTAACCTTATCAATTTTAAATTATTAGGTGTCCGTTAATCTGGTCTCATTAATTTTCTGTGCCAGAATTATCATCAGCAGCCCCTCCGGAACGAATCCAATCATCTACTTCTGATAACTTAAATTTCCAGAGGCGGCCCACCTTATAAGCAGGCATATTTCTTTTTGCAATCCATTGTAAAATCGTATCTCGTCCAACTCCAAGATACTCCTGCACTTCTTTCAGTGTCGACCATTTTTCAATAATCTGTTCTTTCACTTTGAACCTCCGTTTTAGTCTCTCTTATACTTAGCATCTATAGTTACACTAAAAATGGTATCTCTTTTTGGGAAACAGTTCTGTCCATCGATATCCTGCATTTCCCATTTACAATATGTAATTCCGTCAAAGCCACGGCCATCTATGGTCGTGGTTATTTTTATACTCTGATTCGGTTTTATGTCCGGTAATTCAATTACAGACGGATTGGCTTCTGGTCGATCTTTATTGCCTCGCATATATACCAATTTTCTTCCAGTCCAAACCAACTTACCTGTATTTATAATTTCCCACTGATGAATAACTTTTTCATAGCTTTGAATCACATGTATTCGATTGTAAAAGACATTAACACTATCACCCATATATAAAGGCTGAGGCAATGCACCAGTTATTTCTTCGCTATTGTTTATCTTCTCAACTTCATATGTCATTGCGATGATATCATCTACCTCAGCTACTCCATTAATTAATGTCTGCATCTGACGGGTCAACGCAACACATAGCGCTTTTCTATTACAACCTGTTTTTTCCGGAATACCAAAGTCAACCATTACTCCCACTTCATCTGTAATGTTTTCCTCAAAAAAAGTTATTAATTCTTGCGTTCTATCCGTACTTCCGAATCCTGCTTTTAGTTCATTCGTAAAGGGTTTTCCACCAGAATACAACTGCTTCGCATAACTATCGGAAATATAACCATTTCCAGCAGCTTTGAACATTTCTTTTACAAAAGCTTTTTGACTTTTAATTTTTTTGCAATAAGGTCTTACGCCTTTGCAAAGCCTTGAAAGATTCAATCTGGCACCTC
>OLIT01002261.1_pt1 | contig 14446 bp, 10 predicted proteins | sample 1601341 | NCBI WGS metagenome assembly OLIT01 (sample SAMEA2452121, study PRJEB22498) | human gut metagenome | biome: human feces; feature: human gut; material: feces | place: Australia | collected 2012
ACTATGAAAAACACATTGCAAAGATACGGACTTTCTGCATATCTCCAAATTTTCAGGCTCAAGTAGCGTATCTTATAACATGGTTTAATAGAAGTAACAGTTTCGTTAACATTTAACATAAATCCATCGGATATTAACAAATATCCGATGGAGTAGATTCAGAGATTACTCATATCGCAATGAACGAGCAGGTTTGCTCATTATTATTTTCATTGTCTGGAAAGCCACTGTCACAAATGAGATAAACAGCATCAGCAATACAGGTACTATAAAGAACCACGCTTTGAGATCGGTACGGAAAGCATAATGGCTTAACCAGGCATTCATACTAAACCAAGCTACCGGAAGAGCTATAACAACTGCAATCAAAATCAACTGGAAAAATCCTTTGACCAACTGATAGAAAAGATTCCAGCGGGAAGCTCCCAACACTTTACGTATTCCCATCTCTTTGGTGCGGGTGGAACAGGAAAACATGACTAATACCCAAAGTCCGAGACAGGAAATAAAGATTGCCAATCCGGTGAACGAACCGATCATCGCTCCGAAAACCTCGTCTTGCCGATATTGGTGGTCGAAGAACTGATCGAGGAAGAAATAATCAAAGCTGGAATCCGCAAAATACTGATTCCAGATCTCTTGCACTTGAGATACCAGTTCACGGGGATTTCCGGAAGCCATCACAACAGAGATATAACGCTGGGGCAACCAATCAATTTTATCTTTATGAATCAGCATGATAGGTGTATAGTTCTTGCTCAACGCCTGCTGATGATAATCTTTCACCACTCCGATAATCTGCATCGGCGCATCAGTACATTCCACTGTTACCAACTCGCCTATCGCCTCATCATTGGAAGCAAATCCCAGATTACGTACAGCTGTTTCATTAATCACCAGTTTATCGACATCATCACCATATTCTTCGGAGAAACTTCTTCCGGCTACTATCTGCAAACCGTATGCATCCGCATAATCAGGATCACAAGCCAGCATCTCATAAAGACGGTTCTGCTTCAAAGCGTCATTGGTGCGACGATTGGAAAGGAATGTGGCCACTTCTTCGCCCGGCACGGCACCGGAAAAAGTAACCCGATGGACCAGAGGAAGACGCGCGATTGCTTTTTTCATTGCTTCCAACTTGATATTCTGCCCCTCTGTATGTCCCGGAAACTTAACCACTAATGTCTGGCTGGTTTTCACTCCCAAAGATTGATTGCGCATAAAATTCAGCTGTGCAAAAACAATCAATGTAACACAAAGTAAAATCATGGAAGCTGTATACTGGACAACCACCAGTACCTGACGGGTTCGGTCGCCTGACTTGCTATGCAAAAACTTCCCTTTCAACAAGGTTATAGGTTTGCGATTCAACAAAGCCAATGCCGGATAATACCCGGAAATAAATATTCCGGCTATAAAAACGAGAACCAGCAAAATCCACCAGTAATCCATGAACCAGACAGAAAACGTAACTGTACGTCCTACCAATTGGTTGAAATGTGGAAGAACCAGTTCTATTAATCCCACAGCTAATATGAAAGCTATCAGATTCATAACCAAGGCCTCAAACAGGAATTGATAAATCAACTGTTGGCGGAAAGCTCCCACTACCCTGCGCACTCCCACTTCTTTAGCACGCTCCATCGAACGTGCTACGGTCAGATTGATATAGTTAATCCAGGCAATAACCAGAATAGCGACAGCCGCAAAAATCAGGGCGATCATAGCAGAACGATTTCCTTTGGTTTCCGTCTCATAGCCTATCTGTGGGGTGAGATGTATATCTGCCAAGGGAATTAAAGACACGCCCCACGTCTTATTTTTCAGTGCTTCCTCTGTCTTGTATTTCTCCGCCATCACAGGAAATTCTTTTTCTATCTCCGCTTTTCTTTCCGGTGAATCGAGCAAAACATACGTATAGGCTTCATGCTTATACCAGTATTCCTGCATATATTGAGGCAGAGAGGCATAGGAAATCAGAAAATTATAATGAATGTGTGAGTTGGAGGGCATTTCTTTCATGACTCCGGTCACTTCGCACGATACTTTATCATACGTTCCGGTAAAGATCAGAATTTTGCCGATAGGGTCTTCATCTTTGAAATACTTACGGGCAATACGTTCGGTGATTACCACTTGCCGGGGCATGGAGAGACAAGTCTTTTTATCCCCTTTCAGAAGTTCGAAATCAAAAAGACGGAAGAAGCCCGGATCGGCATAGGCTATCTGATTCTCCCGTAATGTCAGTTCGCCATATTTCACAATCTGCTCCGGTTGGAGATGGGTAGCGATACGGGTATAATCTTCGATTCCGGCAAGATTCTCTTTCATGGCCGAGGCATATCCGAAAGAGCTGGTCGCCCAGTAATCGGTCAGGACTTCCCCTTCATGAAAAGTGCTTTGCACCCGATAGATATGGGCATATTTCGTGTGCATTTTATCAAAGCTGAACTCAAAAGTGACATAGGTTAGCATCAGTAATGCCGATGCCATTCCGATTGCCAATCCAAAGATATTGATGAAACTGAACTTCTTCCGCTTCATCAGATTCCGATAGGCACTATTCCAGTAATTCCCTATCATACGGTTTCGTTTTTAGATGACGTTTTCTTTTCCAGCGGACGGTTGATGTTTTCGGCTACAATCTGTCCGTCCAATAGTTGGATGACCCGGTGTGCATACTTCACATCCCGCTGTGAGTGGGTGACGATAATGATTGTGGTTCCCTGACGGTTGAGTTCGCTCAACAGTTCCATCACTTCGATGCCATTCACCGAATCCAGATTTCCGGTAGGTTCGTCGGCCAGCAGTAGTTTACATTCGGTCACTACGGCACGGGCAATGGCTACACGCTGTTGCTGTCCGCCGGATAACTGCTGGGGATAATGATTCGCACGATGTAACAGGTTGACTTTTTCGAGCACTTTATTGACTCGTTCTTTCCGTTGGAGAGTCTTCATACCCAGATAGACAAGTGGCAGTTCCACATTCTCATACACGGTCAGTTCGTCAATCAGGTTGAAACTCTGAAAGATAAAGCCCAGATTGCCTTTCCGCAAAGCAGTCAACTGGTTTTCAGTCATTTTATCGACTTGCTTCCCCTCAAAAAAGTAAGAACCGGAAGTCGGAGAATCCAATGTACCGAGAATATTCAGCAAGGTGGATTTGCCGCATCCTGACGGTCCCATTATCGCTACAAATTCTCCTTGTTCCACCTGTAAGGTGACATCATTCAATGCTTTTGTCTGCACCTCTTCTGTGGTGAAAAGCATAGATAGTTTTTCTGTTTTAATCATAATAATTATTCATTATTTTAGTATTAGTTTCTCATTGTCTCCAAATAATTCATACCCGGATATGATTACTTTCTCACCCGGAGACAAACCGTCTGTCACCTCGTAATACAGTGGATTCTGCCGTCCTATCTTCACAGGGCGCCGCGTGGCAAATGTACCACTTTCATCGACAACGTACATCCATCGGCCCCCGGTAATTTGAAAGAATCCGCCACGGGGAACCAGAATAGCTTGTGCCGGATCACCCAATTGCAGGTTTATGTGATAAGTCTGTCCGGCACGGATATTCTCCGGTCGTTCGGATATAAAATTGAGGTCTGTACGAAACTGACCGTCTTTCACTTCAGGATAAGGTTTAGTCACTTCCAGTTTATAGGTTCCTCCGTCACGGGTAAAGTCGGCAGGAAGTCCGGGAAGTACCCGTTCTACGTAGTGCTCGTCTATCTGTGCCTGTACTTTAAGGTCGGAAGTGATGATTTGCCCGATATGTTCGCCGGCAGAAATAGATTGCCCGATTTGCGCATTCAGGTTTCCTACCTGTCCGTCAATCGGAGCTTTCACTTTCAGGTTTTCCAAACGCTCACGAACCAATGCCAAGCTCCGTTTCATATTACGTATATTCTCGTCAAGACTGCCTATCTGACTTTCCCGAAAAATATGATCCTGCCGGATACGTTCGTCAATAACAGCCAGTTGCTCTTTGGCTGCTATATATTCTTCCTCTGCCTGGCGATAGTCTTCACGTGCTATCAGTTGTTCGTTTACCAAACGTTTATACTGCTCATAACGGCGTTGCTTCCCGATAAGCTCTTTATTCAGGCCGATACGTTCTTGTTTCAGTTGCAGTCGTTCCTGCTCCATACTAATCCGGGTATTACGCAACTCGTTTTCCTGATAAGCAAGATCGGCTTCACTCTGCATGATACCGATATTGAGCAATGGGTTGCTAAGACGCAGAATCACATCACCGGCCTTTACCATAGCTCCCTCTTCTTTCAGGCGCTCTTCCACACGACCGCCCTCGATGGCATCCATATAGATAATCCGGCTAGGCATGACCTGACCAATCACACGGATATAATCACTGAACTCGGCCTGCTCGACAGTAGCAATTGTCAGCCGGTCTTTCTCCACTGCCATAGAAGAAGCTGTATCTCTGAAAATAAAATAGGCAATCACAGCAAGTCCGAGCATTACCCCACCGACCCAATAAAGACGTTTGCGATTGATGCCGGGTTTTCGTTCAATAAGTGTATCCATAATGGTTTATAAAAAAGTTCCTTGTCGATAATATTTTTCTAGTTTCATCATCATTTCTATTTGCAAGCGTACACGAACCAGTTCTGCTTTGGCAGCAATAAACCGGTTACGGGCTTCCATCAGTTGAAAGACGGAAATCAATCCCTCTTCCCATTTCCGTTCGGATTCTTTCAGTACCAGTGTTTCAGCGTCAAGTTGTGATAATGCCTGCTGATGTTCACTATATCCGGTGTGAAGAGAAAGGAGTGTTTGCTCAATATCCGTATATAATTGTTGTTTTTCAAGTTCTTCTTCGTTTTTGAGCCGATACATATTCAATTTCAGCTTGCGCTGATTGGTCAAACGTTGCAAACCGCTTAGCAGGGGAAAGGAGATGCCAACACCCACATATTTTCCTATATTATCACGCAATTGTCTGGCCGAGAAAGCTGTATTATAATAATTGGAACCGACGGTGAAACGAGCAAAGACAGAGGGTGAGAAAGCTCCTCCCGCTATCGCATACTCTTTATGAGCTGCTTTTTGTTTCAAATCAATCATACGTATGGAGGGCAATATTTCGATAGATTGTGCGTATAGAGTTTCCACAGTCGAAACAGAATATGGTGGTAATTGGGATGCTGTAATCGTATCCAGAATAGCGAGTGTGTCGCCCGGCTGGATATTCATTAATTGTTTCAGATGCAATAAAGCGATCCGACTGCTATTTCCGCGCGACTGATAACGATAAATATCTCCCTCCCGGCGTGCTTTCACCTCCTGTAAATCGGAAGCTGATTTCAATCCCAGTTCCACGAAGACCTCTGTCTGTTTCAAATACCTTTCGCTCAACCGGCTTTGTTCCAAAGCAAGATCGAGCAATTTTCTCTCCAGAATCAGTTTGTAATAAGCATCCGTCACCTGATAGGCCAGTTCATTCTGTTTCTCTTTCAGCTCCCATTCACTACGTTCTTTGTTCATTTTCCGGAAACGCACCTGATTGATACGCGAAAAGCCTTCAAATAAGGAAAGTGTCATATCAAGTCCCACCGTTCCCTCTTCAAAAGATTCACTGGTATACCCATTGGTGTCAGGATCCAGCGAACGTCCGAATCGTTTGCCTGTTTCCGCATTAACCACTATGTGCGGCAGGAAAGCACCGACAGAAGCTATATAATCCGCTTTCGTTTCCTTTATGCCGATAACTCCGTTACGTACAGCCGGATTCTGTTTATAAGCCAAACGAATGCAATCGTCCAAACTCATAGCGGATTGGGCTAGCAGGAAAACCGGCACTGAAAGCAATAGTAGTAAAAGAAATCTTTTCATCCTTTATAATATATGATTGTGTGATAGCAGGATGATAAAAGCAAATGCAATGCCACAAATCATAAATAATTGATTATAAAACAAATAGAAATTACATAATTCTTCCACCGTCCAAAAATTAAACGCCCTAACGTCCAATAATTGGACATTACCGAGAGAATCCCTCTATTCTACCCCATTCTAACTCGTTCTGACTCATTCCAGCATAAACTTTGTATGAAAACGTCTAATTATTGGACACTCCCTTGCAAAGAAAATCAAAAACAGATACCTTTACCCGGAAACTTAAAAGGAACATTCAACGGACAGAGCCCCCAATCTTGCGTATGGAAACAGGAACGATTTTAATTGTAGACGACAATAAGAGTGTATTAGCCTCACTGGAGTTATTACTCGAGAATGTGTTCAGCACAGTCCGCACAGCTGCCAATCCTAATCAAATCACGACCATCTTATCTACCACTCCGATTGATATTGTGATTCTGGATATGAACTTTTCAGCAGGAATCAACAATGGTAACGAGGGACTGTACTGGCTGAAACATATCCATGAAATCCGCCCTTCACTGCCCGTTATTATGCTAACCGCCTACGGTGATGTAGAATTAGCCGTTAAAGCACTGAAGAATGGTGCAACAGATTTTCTACTAAAACCATGGGATAACCACATACTGATACAGAAAATAAAGGAAGCCTATCAAAACAATCGTCCAACCCATCATAAAAACTCTCCCAAATCAACCCAGAAAGCATCCGGTGATGAAAATCTGAATAAGTCAGAAATGTTGATCGGTCATTCCCCTGCAATGCTACAGCTAATTAAGGTAGTTACTAAAGTCGCCAAAACCGATGCCAATATCCTGATAACCGGAGAAAACGGAACAGGAAAAGAGATGTTAGCCAGGGAAATACATCGCTTATCTTCACGAAACACCCGTCAGTTACTTAGTGTCGATATGGGGGCTATCAGCGAATCGCTCTTTGAGAGTGAACTCTTCGGACACGAACGTGGAGCGTTTACTGATGCTTATGAAAGCCGTCCGGGTAAATTCGAAGCCGCCAATGGTGGTTCGCTTTTTATGGATGAAATCGGAAATCTCCCTCTTGCATTGCAGGCCAAACTACTGACTGTACTACAAAACCGAAATATCACCCGAATCGGAAGCAACAAAGTGATTCCCGTTGATATCCGACTCATCTCCGCCACCAACAAAGACATACCGGAGATGATTAAAGAAGGTTTGTTCCGCGAAGACTTATTCTATCGCATCAATACCATCCATCTGGAAATTCCCCCTTTGAGAGAACGGGGAGATGATCTATTATTATTCATCGATGCTTTTCTTCATCGCTTCGCTTCCAAATATCAACGACCGGAAATGCGAATGCATGAGCAAACGATTGAAAAGCTACGCTCCTATCATTGGCCGGGCAATATCCGGGAACTGCAACACACCATCGAAAAGGCGGTTATTTTATGCGAAAGCAACGTGATACGTCCTAAAGATATTCTGGTGAAACAGACTTGGAAACCACAGACAGTCCAAGCGGTGCCCAATCTGGAAGAAGTGGAACGACAAGCCATCGAGACGGCCATCTTGCAAAATAATGGAAACCTGACTGCTGCGGCCGAACAACTTGGTATCAGCCGACAAACGCTCTACAATAAACTGAAACGATTTAAGCCCTAAGCCGTATGCTATTCAGCCGACATATATATTGGACCACATTAGGACATATCCTATTTATTCTTGCTACCGCAGGAACAGGTCTATGGCTCATTATTTCCCAACAAGGAGTGGTAATAGGGATATTACTGGTTATCTGCTCCTTGTTTCAGATTGGAAGATTAGTGAATAAGCTAAACTCTTTCAACCAAAAATTACGCCTTTTCTTCGATGCGATAGAAGACAAAGACAATATGCTCTATTTCCCCGAAAACAATGTCAGCCGGGAACAGGAAATGCTGAATCGTTCACTCAACCGTATCAATGCCCTGCTCATCCGAACTCAAGCTGAATATTCAAAGCAGGAACATTTCTACCGTTCGCTATTGGAAGAAGTCCCTAGCGGTGTGTTGGCATGGGATTCTTCCGGAAAAATAATGATGGCCAACAGTGCCGCACTGACTTTATTGGGATGCCAGCAACTAGCCCAATACGACCAACTGAAACCTATCCTGCAGGAAAAAGAGAAGAAAGAACGACTTAGTCTGTCTCAAAACCAGATGAAATTACAGAACGAAACTATTACCATCTTATCCATCAAGGATATCAGCAATGAACTGAATGATAAAGAGAGTGAATCATGGAACAAGCTAAGCCACGTGCTTACCCACGAAATCATGAACACCATTGCTCCCATCATCTCCCTGTCGCAAACATTATCCGCATATCCGGACAACAGCGAAAAAACACTTCGCGGACTTCATATCATCCAGGCACAAAGTGAACGCCTGCTGGAATTTACCGAATCTTTCCGTCGTCTCTCCTATCTGCCCCAACCGGAAAGGAAACGGTTTTCACTAACAGCCCTCCTGCAAAATCTGCAAGAACTCCTGTCTACCGATTTTCAGGAAAATCAGATTCATTTCACACTTACCTGTCAGCCGGAATTCATCGATATGGATGGAGACGAGAACCAGCTATCCCAAGTCCTGCTCAATCTCCTTAGAAACTCCATTCAGGCGTTAGACGGAAGAACAGACGGAGCAATCGAAATTTATGCATATCGGGACGAGCATATATCTATCGACGTCACAGACAATGGTCCCGGTATCCCCGATGAACTGCAGGAAAAAATATTCATTCCGTTCTTCACCACCAAATCCGAAGGAACCGGTATCGGATTAAGTCTCTGCCGACAAATCATCCGTAACCACAACGGTCATTTGTCTATTTTGGAAAGCCGTCCCGGTAAAACAATTTTTCATATCGACATTTCACTGTAAAACAAACCTTTCACGGCCTTCGAGTGTTTATTATCATATAAACGAATTTTACACGATATGAGCACCAAAGAACAATACTGGAAATATTCCCTCATTGTCATCATCCTGTTTATGGGAGTCATCATCTTCCGCCAAATCACTCCTTTTCTGGGGGGATTGCTGGGAGCACTCACCATCTACATTCTTGTACGCGGACAGATGAATCATCTGGTAGAAAAACGAAAGCTGAAACGAAGCATCAGCGCACTGTTGATTACCGCAGAAACGATTTTCGTCTTTCTTATCCCTTTGGGATTGACTGTCTGGATGGTGGCAAACAAGTTACAGGATATCAATCTGGATCCACAGACCTATATTGCACCTATTCAACAGGTAGCAGAATTCATCAAAGAGAAAACAGGATACGATGTATTGGGAAAAGATACGCTGTCATTCATCATGTCCATACTTCCCCGTATCGGACAAATTATAATGGAAAGCATCAGCAGCCTTGCCATCAACCTGTTCGTCATGATCTTTGTGCTTTACTTCATGCTGATTGGAGGAAAAAAGATGGAAGCTTATGTCAATGACATTCTGCCATTTAATGAAACCAATACGCAGGAAGTCATTCACGAAATCAATATGATTGTCCGTTCCAATGCTATCGGCATTCCCTTACTGGCTATCATTCAGGGAGGCGTGGCTATGATAGGCTATCTGCTTTTCGGAGCACCCAACATACTGATGCTGGGATTCCTGACCTGCTTTGCAACCATCATTCCGATGGTAGGTACGGCATTGGTATGGTTTCCTGTAGCCGCTTATCTTGCCATCAGCGGAGACTGGTTCAACGCCATCGGGCTTTTTGGCTATGGAGCTATCGTCGTATCGCAATCGGACAACCTTATCCGGTTCATCCTTCAAAAGAAGATGGCGGATACACATCCGCTTATCACTATTTTCGGAGTAGTCATCGGCCTGCCGATATTCGGGTTTATGGGAGTCATCTTCGGTCCGTTGCTGCTTTCATTATTCTTTCTTTTTGTGGATATGTTCAAGAAAGAATATCTCGACTTGCGAAATAACCTCCCATCGAGATGACGAAACTACCGAAAAATTGTGTACTTTTGCGGCTGTAAAAACGACACTAAAATTTGATGGAAACATTTACATTCAATACTGTCGAACTGATTCTTTTATCGGTGGCAGGTATTCTTTTTATCATCCAGCTCATTTATTATTTCGGCCTGTACAATCGAATACATGTCCACAATAAAGCTGTAGGCAAAGAAGAAGTGCATTTCATACGAGAACTGCCTCCACTTTCCGTGATTCTCTGTGCACGCAATGAGGCTGAAAATCTTCGTAAAATTCTACCTGCCATTCTGGAACAGGACTATCCACAATTTGAAGTGATTGTCATCAATGATGCTTCCACAGATGATACCGAGGATATACTGGGAGTGATGGAAGAAAAATATCCTCATCTTTACCATAGTTTTACGCCCGAAAGTGCACGCTATATCAGTCATAAGAAACTGGCTCTAACGTTAGGCATCAAAGCCAGCAAACATGACTGGCTCGTATTTACGGAAACAAACTGTATGCCCGCCAGCAACCAGTGGCTAAAACTGATGGCACGTAATTTCACTCCGCAGACCCAAATTGTGTTGGGATATAGCGGATACGACCGCACAAAAGGATGGTTGCACAAACGTACTGCATTCGATACTTTGTTCCAGTCTTTGCGCTATCTGGGATTCGCGCTGGCCGGAAAACCTTATATCGGTATCGGACGCAACCTGGCTTACCGGAAAGAACTATTCTTTCAACAGAAAGGTTTCTCCAAATACCTGAATCTGCAACGTGGAGAAGATGATTTATTCATTAATGAGCTAGCTACCTCCTCCAACACCCGTGTTGAAACAGACTTCAACGCTACCACACGGATACAGCCCGTATATCGCTACAAAGATTGGAAAGAAGAAAAGGTTAGTTATATGGCTACTGCCAGATTCTACCACGGAATACAGCGTTACCTCCTGGGATTTGAGACATTCTCCCGTTTGTTATTCTATATTGCCTGTATAGCAGGTATCGTATTCGGGATACTTAATTTCCACTGGCTGGTAGCAGGCATCGCATTCCTGATGTGGTTACTGCGCTTTACAGTACAAGCTGTCATTATCAACCGCACGGCAAAAGAAATGGGTGGAGGACGAAAATACTATTTCTCGTTACCTGTTTTCGACCTTATCCAACCTGTACAGTCATTGAAGTTCAAACTCTGCCGTTTCTTCCGGGGAAAAGGAGATTTCATGAGAAGATAAACCGGATTTCGTGAGAAGACAGACTTATTGTTAAATCAATCGCTGCATATAAATAGCATCCGAACCATCGTGATAATAGCATGGCTTTATTCCAACAGGAATAAAGCCATTTTTCATATATAGCCCGATAGCGGAAGTATTGGTCACTTTCACTTCAAGCGTAATCTTTGCAGCCTTACATTCACCGGCCGTCTGAATCGTCTGGTCCATCAATACCTGCCCCAGTTCTCTTCCTCTATAATCCGGATGAACAGCTATCGAATAGATTCTTAAATAGCGAGTTCCCCCATGAAATAACAGGGAGACATAAGCGATCACCCTATCCGCCTCCATCATCACATAGAAAATTCCTTTCGAACGGCTTATCAGATAGGCAAACTGCTCTTTTGAAAAACTGTCTTCCCGGAAACACTCCCACTCTATTTCCAAAATAGCGGGAATGTCTGCCTGCTGTGCTTTACGGACGATTATCGGCTCCATAATCAATAATGTTTTGTTTCTAGCACTTGTTCAAAGTGATTCAACAAACGGTAATACATTTCATCACCGATAATGGCATCTTCCAGTCCATGATCGATGCTCGGATTGTCATTGATTTCAATCACATAAGCCTTATCATCCACCATTTTCAGATCGACTCCATACAACCCTTTTCCTATCAGATTGGCAGCCTTTACAGCTGTATCCAATACCACACGAGGCACCTGATAAATAGGAATCGTATCTACCAATCCACAACGGCTTCTGCCCGAATCATAGTGACAGTAAATCTGCCAGTGTCCTTTCGCCATATAATATTTGCAGGCATAGAGCGGTACACCGTTCAATAGACCGACACGCCAGTCAAACTCCGTTGGAGTAAATGCCTGTGCCAGCAAGATAGCCGATTTTTCAAACAGTATCTTCAGACTGGCTTGCAGTTCCTCTTCGTTCGACACTTTTTTCATACCAATGGAATAAGAGCCATCCGGTATTTTCAGGATAAAAGGAGCACCTACCAGTTCGCTTATCTGTTCAAACGAATGATGGTTGGATTGAAAAATCAATGTAGACTTAGGAGCAGATATCTTTTCCTTCTCAAAAAGTTCTTTCAGATACACTTTGTTCGTACACCGAATGATAGACAACGGATCGTCAATAACAGCCATTCCGTTTTGTGCAGCCAACTGTGACAAATGGAATGTATAATGATTGAGCGACGTTGTAGTACGAATAAACAAGGCATCAAATTCGAGCAAACGGATAGCATCATCTTCGGTTATCATCTCCACATGGATGTTCATTTTCTTAGCTACCTCCGTCAATTTGTGCAGAGCACCTTTATTGCTGGGAGGAAATTTCTCCTGTGGATCGACCAATACAGCGAGACTGTAACGGGAAGCCTTTGCCGACTTCGGTGCACGCCATATTTTCTTGTTAAAGTTATCCAGCGTATTGGCAAAGAAATCCTGCTCTGCATCATTAAGCTGATTCAGGGGAAGAAAATGAATGCCCTCGATCTGATTTCTGGGATGAGTATTCAAAGCCACTCTTAACAATGGGCAAGGGTAATTCTCGAAAATAAAACGCGCAATCCGTTCCATACCTTTTTCCCGGCATTTGCCAAAGTAGATATTCAGGTACCAGATATCATCCTTGATGTCATTCTTCTGTATCCATTGATAACAAAGGGCTTGCAGACTACGGTCCATCCGCACCCCCGTTCCAGCCTCCATTTTGTTGATGATATCAACATCCGGAATGACTTTCTGTCCTCTCGTTTGGGCTAGCAGCGAACAGTAATACCCTTCAGAGTTATAGCTGTAATCATTGCTAAGATTAATAACTAACTTCCGGTCTTTCTCCACCGGCTTGTTTTTTAGATAGTCGGAAACAGTCAGGACACTACTTGTCTCATAATACGGTTTCCAGTCATCCAGATTATCCAACAGAATTAACACATTATTCATAATGGTTAAAAATTAAACCTACAAGAGGATATTAAGTAAATTGGGCGCAAATATAGACATATTATTCACTCCACATCACGCAATGGACCAAATTATTTTTGCAGTAAAAATCAGATAGGAAAAAAGAGGATTATTCGTATCTCATGGAGCTTGCCGGATTGATCTTAGTGATAAGAAATGAAGGACCAATCAACATCAATACAGATGCACACAAAGTGCCCAAATTAATCAAGATAAAAAGTAAAACATTAAAAGAAACTGGAACAGTATCTACATAATAAGTCGCCGGATCAAGTTTAAAGAATCCGAATTGAGACTGAAGGATACAGAATGCCAAGCCAATGGCATTGCCCCAAAACATTCCTTTGCCAATCAAAAAGACTGCAAACCAAAGAAAGGTTCTGCGAATCGTGAAATTATTGGCTCCCAATGCTTTTAAAATCCCAATCATATTGGTACGTTCGATGATAATAATCAATAAACCGGAAATCATGGTGAAGCCAGCAACTCCTATCATCAAAATCAGAATCACCCATACGTTCAAATCCAATAAATCAAGCCAAGCAAAGATTTGAGGATTCAGTTGTTCGATGTTACGCACATAATACACACCTCCCAACTCATCTTGCCTGTTGTCAATATCAGTTGCGATCTCATAGGTTATATCTTCCAGTCTATCATAATCTTTCACCTGTAATTCCACACCGGTCACCTGTTCCGGTTGCCAACCGTTCAAACGATTCACCAGATTAAGATCCGTCAGTAAAAAGAGGTTGTCGTATTCGGAGAAATTCGTCTGATAAATTCCGGCAATCGTCAGGCGACGAGCGCGAATATCATCCTGTATATAATAGGTATATATCTTATCTCCCAGTTTCAACTTCATTTTAGTTGCCAACGCTTTCGAGATAAGTACTTGATTGGTAGAAACTGAATCACTGAAAACAGGAATCTCCCCTTCTACCAAATACTCTTTTATAAAATGGGGGTCAAACTCCGGACCTACACCTTTCAACACCATTCCTTGAAAAGCGTCATCGGTCTTAATCATACCCGGTTTGGTAGAGAAACGCTGCACATGGCTTATCTCCGGATAATCAGCAAGAGCAGTCATCATACTGTCTCCTACCACAATGGGATGGGTTTCGTAAGAACTGACCGCATCCAAATTAGTTATCTGGATATGCGACCCGAATCCTATAACTTTATTTCTCACTTCACTTTTAAACCCGATGACTACCGCCACTGCAATAATCATTACGGCCAAACCAATAGCAATACCCGCCATGGCAATGAGGACCGCAGGACGTGACACCTGCTTTCCGCCATCGCTTTCACGATAGATACGCCGGGCTATGAAAAGTGATA
>OLIT01002263.1_pt1 | contig 14430 bp, 7 predicted proteins | sample 1601341 | NCBI WGS metagenome assembly OLIT01 (sample SAMEA2452121, study PRJEB22498) | human gut metagenome | biome: human feces; feature: human gut; material: feces | place: Australia | collected 2012
TGGCGGAGGAGGGACTCGGAGCGCTTGCCGAGAAGCTCCGGGAGCTGGACCCGGAGTATTACCGGATTGTCGACCTCAACAATCCGGCGCGTGTCGTGCGGGCATTGGAGGTATGCCTTCAAACCGGCATGCCCTACTCCCGGCAGCGTACCGGCATACGGCGAGCGCGTCCGTTCGAAATCGTGAAAATCGGCGTCGACCTGCCGCGCGAGGAGCTTTACGACCGCATCAACCGCCGGGTGGACCGGATGCTTGCCGACGGTCTGGAAGCCGAGGCGCGGGCGCTGTACCCCTACCGGGAACTGAATGCGTTGCAGACGGTCGGCTACCGCGAGTTTTTCGATTACTTCGACGGGCGTATCGGCTATGACGAGGCCGTGGAGCTGATCAAACGCAATTCGCGCCGCTATGCCAAGCGGCAGCTCACCTGGTTCCGCCGCGATCCGGAAATCCGCTGGTTCCGGCCCGACGACGATGCGGCGATGATAAATTACATAGATTTTGGCAAATCGTAAATATTTTCGTACTTTTGCCGGCGTCTTTCGGCGAAAGACTGCGCCCGGATGGTGGAATCGGTAGACACGCCGGACTTAAAATCCTGTGGCCAGTAATGGCCGTGCCGGTTCGATCCCGGCTCCGGGTACCAGAGAAAGATCCCAATCAGCAGTTAATCTGTCGGTTGGGATTTTTGTTTTACGTTTTGTGTCCGCATTTTGTCCGCATTTCTCTTGTGGTTGAAAAATGAACCCTCAATTCGCGTGTGAAATTTGAATGACAGATCTTCGTGGATCTCCATCACAGGGACAAACCGAGCCTCCCATGTTCGCAAACCGGGAGTGGACGACAGTAAAAAAGTCGCCCGGATTTTTTTTGATTCTCAGATTTTTTTAACTTTATAACATCTTTTACCTTAAATAAATCTCATTATGAAAAAAACGTACCGATTTTTAGGAGTGGTTGCAGCCATGATGGTTGCTGTCAATGGCCATGCAAGTGAGCAACAGACGTTAGATTGTAATGCAATACATCAAGAAACGAAAATCGAGGAAATCTCTACAAGGGGAGCCGGTCTATATCTCTTACTGCAGGATATAATTGTGGCTCAATTATCTGTAGAACATGAGCAAGTAGTCATGGAGGCCGGTTTTAAGGAAGATCTAGGTGCGGATTCTCTCGATATGTATGAAATATGTATAACCTGCGAAGAGACATTTGGAATTTGTATAGATTATAATTATATCCCTTTCTTTTATACGGTTGCGGATCTATATGATTATATTCTGAAACGTTTGAATATTTAGTCCTCTTTACTCTCTTCAACTTCATCATGAAGAATTTTTCTCGAAAAACTATATTTCGGTTCTGTCTTTTTCTGGGGATATTGTCGGTCGGCGCAGTGACGGCCCAAGAGAATCGGAATATCGTCGGACGGTTGATCGATGCGGCCAACGACAAGGCGCTGGCCTATGCCACCGTGGTTGCCTTGGATGGCGAGGGGCGGCAGGCCGCTACGGCAATCACCTATCCCGACGGCCGTTTTTCCATCAGCTTGCCCCGGAAAGGTGATTATCAGCTGTGGTTCACCTTCGTTGGCTACCAAAGTCTTTCGAGGAAAATAACTTTCGACAACAGAGGCCAGGATCTCGGAAAGATCGTCCTGAAAGCCGGTGTCGAGGTGCAAAGTGTCGAGATCAAGGCCCGGCAGCTTGTGCGGCGTGAACCGGACCGGCTCGTCTACGACGTGGCCTCGGATCCCGATGCCAAACGGATGCGGATGATGGAGATCATGAGCAAGGTCCCCGAGTTGGAGATGAATCCCGCCAACGGAAAACTGCAATACGAGAATACGCCTGTTACCAAAATCTACGTTGACGATCAGGAAAACGGCATGATCAACGTCAACCGCCAGTATCCGATGAATTTCATCCAGGCGAGCTACATGTCGAAAATCGAACTCGTACTGCCCGGATCGCCTGAGTACAACAATACGGAACCGATCCTGCTCATCAAACTGGCGGCTCCGCTGCCCTACGGTTTTGCCGGACAGATCAATGCCAATGCCTCAACCCGGGGCGACTACGCGGCCGGCATCAATGCGGTGGCCAACACGCCCTGGACCGGAATCGGTGTCAACTACCAGTTCGGCTACACCGACGCCCCGAAACTGAGCAACCGCACCCTGCGCGAAATGCTCGATCCGGAAAGTGCGTACAAGATGCAGAACAATACGCAGACTTCGTGGAGCAACTCCATGAACCATAGTTTGGGAATGAATCTGTTCCGGTCGCTGTTCAACGAGAAGGTGGATCTGAACCTGGCGCTCTCCACCCGCAAAAGCACGTCGGACACCTACAGCGATGCCTATTCGCAGACCTTGAATGCCGCAGGCAGCGAGATCCGCGCCACGAGCAATACGACGCGCGGACGCGAGGATTCGCCCATGCGGTTCAATGCCGGGTTCACGGTGAGCCAGAAGTGGGGAAAGGGCCGGGTCAAGCGGAACAACTACAACCTGAAGTACACTTACACAGACTCGCGCACCAACAGCAGCCAGTCGATGCTCTACACGCAAACCGACGCCGCGGATGAAAACCGGCAGGTGACCGCTACCAACGGTTCGCGCGAACACAACGTGGATTTCCGCATGCTGCTGGCTGATCCGAATGCCCAACGCAAATGGGCCTTGTATACGTATGCCGGATATATCAACCGCTTGTACGACAATGCCACCGACTACCAGTTATATGATCCCGTCACGGATACGTTCTGCTCCGAAGAGGAGCGTTTCGACGGGTTGAACTACCGGCAGCAGGTAGCCTATGCCCGGGTGCATTTTTTTGGATCGCTGTTCAAGAAAAGAGTGAGCTACGGGCTCTCGCTGCAGGGTGAAAACGTCAGCAACAAGGGGATCTTCCTCAGTACGGGCGGCAGCGAACTCGACTATCACGAGTTCAACATCCTTCCGGTCGCCAACGTCTCCCTGCGGCTTAAGCGGTTCAGCCTCGGCGCTTCGTATCAGGGCAGTGTTCACCGGCCCAATGTTTCGCAGCTCAATCCTTATGTGGACATCACGGATCCGGAGAATCTCCGCACGGGAAATCCGCATCTGAAGGGCGAATACACTCACAGTTTCGGAGGCTCTGTTTCACGCGAGTTTTCATCCAAGTGGTTCAAAAGCATCCACCTCTCCTATGGATACGCCTTCACCAACAATGCCATTGAACGCATTACCACCGTTGATGACAACAACATCTCGACGACGACCTACGAAAACATCGGTCGCAACAGCCGGCACGGGGTCAATCTTCTGTTGCGGCTGCAGCCGGCACGTATCCTGCGGCTGAATCTGGGCGGCAGCTACATGAGGACCACCTACGAGTTTGCCTCGGCTCCCTCCAATAGGGTCAACAACTTTTCGGTCGATGCGAGTGCCACGCTGTCGGTATGGGGTATGAGCGCCTATTGGGGATGCCGGGTCCGTCCCTACACGATGTCAGCCCAGAGCCGTGACTTCACGATGTATCCGGATATGGAGCTGCAGTTGTCGCGCTATTTCAAGAAACCGCATTTGGGTGTCAGCCTCTTCATTACCGATCTGCTGCACCGCAGCCGACAGGTCCGTGAGGTGATCGGGGCCGAGACCTTTACGCAAACCGGTTACCGGCAGGTATTGGGCCGGATGTTCAGTTTTTCTGTTTATTGGCAGTTCGGCAAGTTCCGGCAGCCGCAGGCTATCGAGAGCCAGGCCTATGACACAAAGCGGGCCGGGCTGTTTGAATAGGAATTGACGGCAGATAAGGAACGGCCATGATTGATGTGGAAACTGCACATAAAAAGGTAATGGTCTGGAATACGAAAGAATGTTAAACTCGCCTGTTTAGGCGGGAGCATTTGTATCCAGGACATCTTACAGCGTTGCAGCAAGGTAAGATGGCTGCCCTTTATCGTTTTTTGAGTCTATAACGCGATTCGATCCCTTATGACATTCAAAAACATGTTGAATCTGGTGATGTTTTCCGAACACATAGAGCAAATCTAAACGATTGAAGATTTAACATGTGCAAGATACAAAGAGATTTCTACAGCAATATTACGATAAAGTCATAATCTGGATGTTAAATTCACATATAGATGTTTGTCAAGGGGCAAAGATCACCCGGGAATCAATCAGTCTCACAGCGCCATCCGCCGTTGTGTCTCGGGCTTCGATAATCATCCGGTGGGGGCCCGGCAGGGTTGCCTCGGGGAGTTTACCTGTCCAGATGTGCGGAGAAGGAACATTGCGGTGGGGCGAGCGGTGTGCATATTTCGATTGTAGGTAGCCCTGCTGGTTGCGTAGTCTTGACCGCAAGACCGTTGGTGCGGCCATGATTGTGTGCGTTAGCGTTTGCCAGGCACCATTGTCGATCCGCATCCGAACCCGAGTCTCCGGGCCTCCGGCGAAGAGGTTCACCACAACGCTTCCCGTAGGCAGGGAGGACAGGTCTTCGATCTCCCGGTCCTGTGGATTGCCATCGACTATCCATACGTCAGCTTGGAACGCTTCGTCCAGGCCGATACCCTTGAACCGGAATGCATATTCTGTTTTGTCAAAATCGATACGGAAATAGTTGCGTGGGGTACCGCATGGTTGTAGCGAGCGCGGCACCAGATCGAGGTCTTGTTCTCCGGTCCAGAGCAATCCGCAGACCGCTCCGGCAACCAACTCCTGTACGTTTTCCGACAATCGTTTCCGGAAGACTGAGTGGGTGTGTCCCGAAAGCAGCAGACAACGGCGTCCATCGAGCAGTGCAAGCACATCGTTCTTGTTTTTGACGGTTGCCATCGGAATATGCTGCGCGATGACCACAAGTTTCTCTCGCGGCACCCAGGCCAGATCGTTGCGCAGGAACCGTAATTGTTTTTCGGTTAGTTTTCCGACATAACCCCGACGGCCAACCGTAAAGACATTGTTGAGTATGATGAAATGGACCGATCCGTAGTTGAAGGCATATGTGTCGGCACCGAAGGCCGAATTGTAGTGAATGACTGCCCGGACGCTGTCCATGTCTCGGTCGTGATTACCCGGAAGTGTCCATGAAGGCATAGGGAGTTTGTCGGCCAGCTCTCTAAAAAGCGGAAACAATGTGCAATCGTCGTTTACCAGGTCTCCCAGGAAGAGCGAAAAGGCAATGTCGCTGCGGGCTGATAATTCCGAGAAAAAGGTACGTGAGGCATAACCAGCTTCAAGTGTGTCACCGAATTGTACGTCGCCCACAGCGGCGATACTGAAACAGTCGGGCTGCCGGCGGCGCACCAGTCCGAAATCGGCATTGCTGGCTGTCGTACTGTCGGGGTAGTATCGGAACCGGGTGTTGTAAATCCCGCCGTCAGGAAATTCGTAACCGGACGGAAGGATCGGGAATATGCTGCTGTGCGCCGTTACAGGAAGAGTGTAGCGGCCTTCTCGGTCGGTAATGACAATCGTGTCGCCGTCGGATACGGGGATACCTTTCAGCCCGCGTTCTCCCCGGTCTCGAATTCCGTTGCCGTTGCGATCGAGAAAGACCGTTCCCGAACGTGCTGGCTTGATTACTGCCGGCGGCGGTGCAGCAAGTATCCCTTGCGTTAGAATAGATAATATCAGAAGGTTGAAAATCAACTTCATGGTCATATATTTGTGTAAAATAATGCGAGCCTTGAGACCCGCATTATTCAAATGATGTTTTAGGTGTGATCAGTTCCGGTTTTCGATGTATGTAATCCAATCTCCAATGGTTGGTATCCTTTCTAATCTGTCATCAGAAATCAAAATCCCGAAGTGTGATTCAACATATATGTTGGTCCATTATTTAATAACACTAAATCCTGTGTCTGACACGATGATATCGAGATTGTTACCGCAAGAGCAAGGGCCATTGCATAGGCCCTTGCTGTGCGAATCTTTTTTTTCATAAGTTATAAGGTTGGTAGTGATAGCGGTGATTCAAGGTTATTCTGCAGTAGCCAATTTGTAGAGACATATCTTGGCCGGTGAGGTAACTACATCATCGGTTTTTTCTTCCTGAACATAATAGGCAAGATAGGCTGTGCCGTCCTTTGCAAATTTAAACTCGAATTCCGTATCAGCTTGATCGGAACTGATAATTGTTGCAGGGGTCCAATCTTTTGTTTTAGAATCTAGGGAGACAACTGCTATCTGTTTCGAATCTTCACTATTGCGGAACATTGCATATGGTATTCCTAACGGACTGACTGCTATTCTTCCATAATCACCGTCATCGGTATTCAGAGGGCTTCCGAGCCGGTTTACCTCATAACTGTCCGTATTGGAATTATACGTTGCTTTCATCACATGTCTCGTATATGCTGTCCCGAGTTTATATGTAAGATTAATGTAGATATTTCCGTCATTGTCAATGTCCATGTCTGGAATTCGGGAGCCAATCGTATAATAGGTCGTTGTCTCGGCTCCTGGTTCAGATGATACATATGCGAATGAGTCGATGACTGTTTTCCAACTCCCATTTTTATAGGTATAGACGGAGAAGCTGTTCGGGGTTACGGGATTTAGCGTTAACAAATACATCACATCCCCTTTTACGCGGGCCACGGGCCAGAAAGTATAGCCACTGCGTCCGGGAATAGTTTGTTGTGTGAGCCAACTTGTCCCATCGTAAACAGTCATATTGAGTTCTCGTTTGCCGATACTTCCTGAAGCTGCATTATTAGTCGTGAAAACAAAGATGTTACCGTTATTAGTCTCACAAATCGTCGGACCTACTCCCGAATTCAGAGGTCGGTCATAAGTTACGGATTCCAGACCCCAGGAGCCACTTTTGTTAGTTGTTACGTGGCCAACTTTTTCCGTTGAATTATAATATGACATATAAGCTTTTCCGGATTTGTCAAATCCGAATCCAATACTTTGAGTCGGTGCCTTCTGTACAACTACGGATGAAATACTTGAACCATTTACACTTGCATATAGCAGATCACCATATGTCTCACCTTCAGTTTTTTCAGTAATCGCAAAATAGGGCTTATTATCGGTAGGATTAATTTCCATGCGAAGATGAGTTAGAGTTACATTCATTTCTCCGACTTTGGTCCATACGGCTTCCGGCAGTTCGCTGACCGTTACGGTGTAGAGGGCGTTCTTCTTGCCGATGGTTACCAGATAGTCTACCGGATCGCTGAAGTCGTTGGCCGTCGTACCACTGATCTGCACCGTGCCGTTTACCGTTACTGTCGATTCTCCGTCAGCCGTTTCGAACGTTGCTACGAGTGCCGAGAGATCTGTGTCGGCCGGTACCTTTACGCTGATCGCTGTGCCGGAGATCGAGCCGGTGTAATCCTTTACCAAATAATCGGGATTGTTTTCAGCCTTGAAGCTGAATGCTGTGATTTTGGCTTCACCTGTCGGGCCTTCCTCTTCTCCGGTTTTGTCGTCGCTGCATCCTGCGGTGAACAACGCACCGAGGAAGCAAATCATGGATAAATACTTTTTCATATTTGTATGGATTAAAGGTGATGATTACATGTTTATTTTTCGTATCGTATGCTGCCGGGACAGTTGGTCGGGACCCGGAAATCCGATCGTAAATCCAAGGTTGGTATTTTCGATACGGATCGTCACCGTGTTGTCCTTCGACGTATCGACCTCATTGGGCAGCCAGCGGATACGGATCGGCATGGAATAAACACCCGGTACGAAGACAACCTGGCTGCCGGTGGTCATACGTTCGAAATCGACCCCGGCCTTCAGCCCGTCGCCGATTGTAAACGAGTAGTCCACGACCAGGTTCTCGGTCAACTCTTTCGAACTGAGGCAGATGTTGTATGTGCGGACGACCGTCGCCTGGGATGATACGGTCGACGTTGCAGCATAAGAGCTGTCATCGGCCTGTATAATGTAGACGAACGGATGGTCATATGGCTCTTCCTTTTCGCAGGAGGAGAGCAGCATGGCTGTTGCTACGGCCAGTATAAAACCTATTTTTTGAATCATAGCGCTTGTTTTATGGAATGTTTGTTTACTCTGCACCTTCGTATCCGGGATTCTGCTTCATCGCGGAGTTGGAATCCATTTCCAGTTGGCAGATCGGTAGCACGAAGCGATAATCGGGATAAGTGAGACGTTTCGTCGTTGCCGGAGACTCTTCATCGCGCTCCAGATTCTGATGACGCCTTGCGATGTCCAGCAGCCGATGTCCCTCGAAACAAAGTTCGCGCATGCGTTCCCGCTCGATCAGCGTGTTCATTTCATCCTGTCCCGAGTATTCCAGCACGATGTCGCCCTCCGATTTGTTCGTTGCGCGTGCGATCAGGGCCTTCAGGTCGGAGGCGGCACCATCGAGATCGGGATTTGTCCGGTTGCAGCGCGCTTCGGCCCGGATCAGGTACATTTCCGAGCATCGTACAACGAACGGATCGCTGTGACCGTAGAGTCCGTTGTTATCCTTTTTATATTTGTCGTTGACGTAATATTTCACGCAAGCGTCCATTTCGTATCCGTGTATATCGTCGTCATAACCTTCATAAACAGGATCGTAATGCAGCAGCCGCTGGCGCCGAATATCGTCGGGGTCGTCGAACTGCGCCAGCAGTTTCGCCGAAGGTACGGCTTTCGGGGAGTTGGATGGATCGTAGAGTTTGCTTATCGACGATGATTTGTCGTAGCCGCTCATCCGGAGTATCGTCTCTTTGCCTTTGTTCTCGTGCGGGTAACGGAACATCATTTCGTATTCGGCGTAGGGTGTCAGCGGTACTTTTGCGATGACCTCCGTGGCGTATTGTTCCGCCAGGTCGTAGTTGCCCATGTAGAGGTAGACGCGGGCCAGCAATGCCCGGCATGCCGTTGCCGAGGCATAATATACGTCGGATTCACCCGTCTTTTCGAGTGTCGTAAGCGCCGTATTGAAATCCTCGATGATCTGCTCATATGCCTCCTTCAGACTGCTCCGGGCTATTACGTCGTTGAAACTTATCGGGTGTATGGGCAGGGGAATACCCAGATGCGAGGCGTCTGTCGTGTAGGTATAGGTCTGACAGTAGGCATTGCAGAGGTTTAGGAACATGAGAGCTCGGATGAAATAGGCGTGTGCAATGATCCGGTCAATCTCATCTGTATCGTTCGGATAGTCGTCCTTCAGGTCGGGACCGTAATAGATGATATTGTTGGCGTTTATGACCACACTGTAAGCACCTCTCCAGAACATCCGCGGATAACCGGCGTTGTCCTCGGGTAGTGCCAGGAAGTTGTAGATATCTGTTTGAGCCTCCCCGGCGTTGGGCGTGGTATCTACCAGGTCGCTCGCCAGATCGGGATAATTGATCGCGTAATCATCGTAAAATGAGTAGGTGGCACTGTATAAGCCGTAATATGCACTTTGCAGGCCCGTAAGTTCCGCAAAGAAAGAGGGGGTCGTGCTTTTGCCGATGTTTTCGACTTCGAGAAAACTACTACACCCGGCCGTGCAGGTCAGCATTACAGTTAAAATGTATGTTGTTATTCGTTTCATAGATTCGAATCTCAGAAGGTTACAGAGAGATTTGCCGAATAGGTCGTGGTCATCGGGTATCCGGAGTTCATGATTGTTTTATAACTGTTCTTCCCGCGTTTTTGATCGGGAGTCCAAAGGTAGACGTTGTCGCCGACCAAAGAAATGCTCATCGCTTCCATACGCAGTTTCTTGCACAGTCGCTTGGGAAAGGAGTAAGTCAGAGCGATGTTCTGCAGGCGGATGTTGGTCATACGGTGCAGGAAACGGTCGGTGTATGAGGTTGCTTTCATGTCATTTTTGTAGGCGATGCGGGGACTGGTGGCCAGCTCTCCCGGGGCCTTCCAATGGTTCAATGCTTCAAGCGGTGCATTGGATTCGATGATGTCATATCCCGAATTTAAGGTGTAACGGTCCAGAGCGGTGTATTGCCAGCCACCGATCGTGTAGTTCAGCATGAACCGCAGCGAGAACTCTTTCCATCGCAGGATATTGGTCATGCTGCCGAAAATATCCGGATTGGACGTCCGCCCATCAGAAACTCGGTTGTCGTAGTTGTAGACTTTGGTGATATTGCCGCGTTTGTCGTACCACATGGGCCGCCCGTCTGCAGGGTCGATGCCGGCCCAGCGGATCAGGCTCCATTCATTTTTGGCGCGCCCCACTTCCCAGACGCGCTCTCCGAAACTCTTAGTGATTCCTTCATAGAGGCTCAGAATTTTATTCTGATTGTGAGCGATGTTCAGTTCGGTTTGCCAGGAGAAATCTTTGTGGACGATGTTTGCTGAGGTGATGGTGATTTCATAACCCCGGTTGCGCATCTTACCGACATTACGCATGACAGCGTCCTCAGAGATGATTGACGATACACGGCTTTCAGTCAACATGTCTGTTGTGACGTTGTTATAGAATTCAAGGTCGACCATCACGCGCTTGTAAAGTCCGACACTGAGGCCCACATTGGTCATGTAGGTCGTCTCCCATGTCAGTCCCGGATTGGATACTGCACTTTGTGTGGCGCCGATATTTCCTTGGTAGGAGTAGCTCGACGAAAGGGAATAAGTGCCGTAGGCCGACGATGTGTCAACGCGCGAGTTTCCGCTGGTACCGTATGAAGCCTTGAGTTTCAGGGTGTCGAAGATATCGCTCCTGAAAAACTTTTCATTATGGATGCTCCAGCCGATACCTACCGAAGCGAACGTTGCCCAACGGGAATATTCGCCGAAAGCGGAGAAACCCTGACGCCGTGCATTCACCGTCATGTAATAACGGTTGTCGAAGGCATAGGACACCTGTCCCAAATAGGAAAGTGACCGGGAATAGGTGGTATTGCTTGATCCGCTGATATTGGCCGATGGAACATACGCGATCTCTTTGATTTGGTCGTTAATGAAATCGTACCCGGATACGTAGAGATTACGACCTTCCTCATGCTTGAACTCAATGCCGGCCAAGGCTCCGATTCGGTGCTTTCCAAATTCGCGGTCGAAATTGATACGGTTGACGCTTGCCCAATTCAGGTTGAAGACGCCGCTCCGCCGCGAAATGCCGGACGGTTCGTTTGCATAGTATCCCGACAAGTTAGTGCGGGCGTAGTATAACGCCTCATAGGTCCCAATATAGTTGGAAACGAACTGCGTAGTAGCTGAAAGTCCCTCGATTGGTTCCCATTTGAGTGAGGCGTTTATGCTGGCGTTCAACGCCCGTTGCCGGTTGTCGTTCTGGTCACGTTCGGCCAGGTCGTTGGAGGTGAATTTCACCTGCGTCGGTTTGTATTCGAAGAACGAATCCCGGCTGTAATAGTTGTACAATCGGTAAGTATGTCCGTCGTTCTCATATGGTGAGAAAATTGGTAGCGTTTCGTAGTAATTGCGCGTCGATGGAAATGTGTCGTTGATATTGTAGGTTCCGCTCAAGATCAGCGTTGCTTCAAGTCCATCGAAGAAGGTGTAGGTCGAATTGGAGCGCAAGGAAATGCGTTGCTGCTTATTGCCTTTTAAGATCATATCTTCGGTGTAATAGCCTGCCGAGATATAGTTTTTCATTCGCTTGGTGCCGCCACTGGCGCTCAAATCCACCTGAAAGGTCTGTCCCGCGTCGAGATAGAGTTCATGCCATCGAGTATCGGTTGTGGAGTAGCTGTTATACTCGCTGTCCTGATATGGAAAGGCAGAAATAGGATAACCTGCGTTGACCCACGCTTCCTGAGCATATTCCATGTATTGTGACGCGTTGAGCATCTTGTAACGGGTGCTTTCGTTGGCGAAAGCGATGCCGTATTTGAAGCTGACGTTGATGTTGGTCTTCTCCATACGGCCTTTCTTGGTGGTGATGAGAATTACGCCGTTGGCACCATCGGCACCATAGAGGGCTGTGGTCGAGGCATCCTTCAACACCGTGATTGACTCGATATCGTTTGGGTTTATGAACGAGAGGGGACTGATTGTGTACGCGGTCCCGATGCTCAGCCCGGTGATTCCTCCCGTGTATATGGGGGCTCCGTCTACGACCCACAGTGGCTCATTCGAAGCACTGAGAGACGCATCGCCGCGAATGCGTACGGTCAGGCGTGCGCGCATGTTTTCATCGCTATTGTTGAATCCTTTTGATACCTGCATACCTGGTACCATGCCGTCGAGCAAGTTGTCCACTCGGCTTACAGGCATCAATTCAAGTTTCTTGGAACTTACCTGATAGGCGCTACCGACCAGATCCTCGCGGCGTTGCACGACGCCGTAACCCGTTACGACAACCTCGTCGATCTCAGTGTCGGGTTCAAGCTTGATTTTGATTGTTTTCTGAGAGGTGATTCCGATTTCGCGGGGTTTCATCCCGACGTAGGAGACCACAAGAATGACGACCTTGCCCGTATTGGGGACCGTCAACGTGAATTTTCCGTCCGTATCTGTGTGAATTCCCTTTGAGGTGCCTTTGATCATTACCGTTGCCCCGATCAAAGGGATACCTTGTGCGTCGAAGATCTGTCCGCTGATTTCGCGGGTTGTCGCACTTTGGGATGCGGATTGTGCCTCTAACGACGCTAATGTGGAATTACCTGAATAAGGGGTCGAACTTTCCCCCCCCCTCGCTAGAGAAGCGTCGGCGATTGTCAAGGCACACATTAATAAGATGGTACGCCTCAAGGTACGGCGAAACCCTGTGTGGGAAACAATAAAAGCGCCTTTCATATTATAAAAATTCGGGTTGCTATTGAGGAATCGAAGCCATGTGACTGTAATTCACAACCGTTTGTCTAACAAAGATACGGAAAAATAAGAACAAACGTACCTGGGAAAGATAAAAAAACGCGTGTTGTGACAATAAATGCGTATGCTTTGCGTTTTAACTTCATTTATGTTGAAAAAACGCTCTGAGCCTTATGGATTGTAAGCATCCGTTATGGCGTTTTGTGCTGAAATGCAGAACAATATAAATATATCACTAATCCTCTGAAAATCTCAACAGGAGAAATCAGTAAATATATTAAATCTGCACTTTCATTTCCGCCAGGCGTTTTTTCGGGAAGGTTCTTCCCTGGACAAGGAGTCGTAATGGAAAATACTGTTGGCCTTGACGATCTTGCAGACTGATTCCCACAACATGCGTGAAAAGCCGACGCTCCGTGTGATTAATCATTGGCAAGCGCTTTTCGCAGGCGGTACAGCAGCAGGTTGTAATGAGCCCGATCGGCTGCATTGCCCATGGCTGTCTTCCGGATGAGGAACTTTTCGCTCTGTCGGGCCATTTCGTACCAGAGGGACGGCGTTTCGTCAATGGTCCGTATGCTGACCCGTTTCTGCCAGTTGTATCCGGCCTTTCCGAACATGCGCTGCCCGACAGCATCCCAACCATAAGTGTCGACAGCCTGCATCAACAACGCTTCGGGCAGAGGCGTCTCTTCAAGCAGGACGAACTGATGGATGGAGGGGCGATAGGCCTCCGCGGCAGTCAGCGACTTGCTGCCGGACGAAGAGGAGCTCTTCGGCGCAAAAGCCGAGATGCAGGCCTCCACAAAACGACTTTGCATCATGCGCTCGGCGGCAGTGAGGGGCTTGTTGTTCCGGGAGGGTTTCCAGACCCGGTCATAGATCTCATTGAGAAACTCTTCGGGCGTATAGGCTTCGTCCCGGGCCACATGGGCCGACAATACGACCGACTTGAGTTTGTCGAGCAGGTCATCGAAGGTTTCGGAGACGAAATCCGACTGATTGTCCACATGCAGCGACTGCCGCTCTCCAACCGGCGTATGGTCGATCCAGTCGCTGTCGGCCAGCCGGTCAAGCACCCACTTGACCGCCTGCCGCTGGCGTTCGGCATCGACGGCTACCACCCGGGGCTGATCCGTACGGTCATAAAGCATGATCCCTCCGATATTGAGCAGGACAGCCTGCACATAACGGTCGTATTGCTTCAACAGAGCCCCATAGAGCTCCTCCCGGTGCTGGTAGTCGGCATCATCGGCATCCGGGATCCAGGTATCGAGATTCGCAAGAATGTATTTCAGATTGGCCACACCGTAATCGGAGGCCCGAAGGGGATCGTCGCCCAAATCTTCCTCAATGGCCGAGGGATCGCAACGGAACGAAACCTGCTGTCGGCCGTAACGATAGAGCGGATCTCCGGCATGCTCTTCGATCCACCCATCCAGCACGGGCTGCTCCTCCTTCATCGTCCGGGCCTCGGGAATGGGTTGGTAGGCGTACTTGACCAGATAATAGTCGTAGACGCCGAGATCCGGTGGGGTCAGACTCACGCCTTTGTCCCCGGGCTGAGCGATGTAGTTGAAGCGGGCATAATCCATGATCGAGGGGGTGGTCCCAAACCGTCGGGTAAACGAGGCGCTTCGGAGCGAATCAACCGGATAGGCGGCCGAGGCGGCCATGTTGTGCATGAAGCCCAGGCAGTGGCCTACCTCGTGGGCAAGGACATACTCCAGCGACTCCACCAT